>Ga0325404_1006637_pt1 | contig 12124 bp, 10 predicted proteins | sample PopdelMetagenome_18_FD_205664 | JGI IMG/M metagenome (GOLD analysis project Ga0325404, IMG submission 205664) | Populus deltoides microbial communities from Bellville, Georgia, United States - Xylem-Control-R1 | ecosystem: Host-associated > Plants > Phyllosphere > Stem > Wood/Secondary xylem... | reverse complement strand
CGATAGGTCAAAAGTTATAAACCTTTTGAGCCTGTACTGTGGTTGCGTCGGTGGTTTAACCCGAACGGACTTCGTCGGCGTGGAGTAGGGATTCCATGCTACTCCAAGGAAAACAACCAACAGAAACAACTCCAAAAATTTAGGCGCGATACAATGGTAGGATCAAAAGTTATAGACCTTTTGAGCCGGTACTCTGGTCAAGTAGGTGGAACGCCCCAACGGACATCGTTAGTGTGCAATAGCGATTCCATGCTACTCAAAGGAAAACACCCTATGGAAACTCCTCTAAAATTAGAGCGCAATCCAACGGTCGGATCAAAAGTTATAAATTAGAGCAAGTACTGTAGTCGCGTCGGTGGTTCGACCCGAATGGACTTCGTCGGCATGGAATTGGGATTCCAGGCTACTCCAAGGAAAACAGCCAACAGAACCAACTCTAAAAGTTTGGGCATGATACAACAGTAGGATCAAAAGTTACAGACCTTTTTAGCCGGTACAGTGGTCATGTCGGTGGTACGCCCCAACGGACGTCGTTGGTGTGCAGTAGCGATTCCATGCTACTCTAAGGAAAACAACCTATAGAAACTCCTCTAAAAATTTAGGCGCAATCCAACGGTAGGATCAAAAGTTATAAATCTTTTGAGCCAGAACTCTAGTCGTGTCGTTGGCACGCTCAAACGGACGACGTCAGCGAGCAGTAGCGATTCCATGCTACTCCAAGGAAAACAACCTACAGAAACTCCTCTAGCAATTTGAGCGCAATCCAACGATAGGATCAAAAGTTATAAATCTTTTGAGCCGGAACTCTAGTCGTGTCATTGGCACGCTCAAACGGACGTCGTCGGTGTGCAGTAGCGATTCCATGCTACTCCAAGGAAAACAGCCTACAGAAACTCCTCTAAAAATTTGAGCGCGATCCAATAGTTGGATCAAAAGTTATGAATCTTTTCAGCAGGTACTGTGGTCGCGTTAGTAGTACGACCCGAAAGGACATCGTCGGCATGGATTAGGGACTCCACACTTCTCCATGGAAAACAGCCTACGAAAACACCTCTAAAAACCCGCACGATCCAACGACCAGATCAAAAGTTATAGACATTTAGAGCCAGTACTCTGGTCGCGTCGGTAGGACGCCCCAAGGACGTTGTCGGTGTGCAATAGCGATTCTATGCTACTCAAAGGAAAACAGCCTGCGGAAACTCCTCTAAAAATTTGAGCACGATCCAATGGTCGGATCAAATGTTATGGACCTTATCAGGAGGTACTGTGGTCGCGTCGGTGGTACTACCCAAACGGACTTCGTCGGCGTGGAGTAGGGATTCCATGTTACTCCAAGGAAAGTAGCCTACGGAAACTCCTTTAAAAATTTGGGCACGATCCAACGGTCGAATCAAAAGTTATAGACCTTTTGAGCCGGTACTCTGGACGTGTCGGTGGAATGCCCCAACGGACATCGTCGGCATGCAGTAATGATTCCATGCTACTCAAAGGAAAATACCCTACGAAAACTCCTCTGAACATTTAAGCACAATCCAACGATCAGATCAAAAGTTATAGGCCATTTCAGCCAGTACTTTGGTCTCGTCGGTGGTACAACCCGAACGAGTAGGGATTCCACACAACTCCAAGAAAAACAGCCTATGGAAACTACCCTAAAAATTAGAGGGTGATGGGTAGGATCACAAGTTATTGACCTTTTGAGCCGGTACTCTAGTCGAGTTGTTGGCATGCCCAAACAGACATCGTCGGCGTGCAGTAGCGATTCCATGCTACTCCAAGGAAAACAACCTACAGAAACTCGTCTAAAACTTTGAGTGCGATCCAACGGTCGGATCAAAAGTTATGGACCATTTCAGCAGGTACTGTGGTCGCGTCGGTGGTATGACCCGAACGGACATCGTCGGCGTGGAGTAGGGATTCCACACTCTACAAGGAAAACATCCTACGGAAACTCCTCTAAAATTTTGGTGCGATCCAACGGTCGGATCAAAAGTTATAGACATTTTGATTCGGTTCTCTAGTCGCGTCGGTGGGACGCCCCAAGGACATCGTCAGTATGTAGTAGCGATTCCATGCTACTCAAAGGAAAATAGCCTACGGAAACTCCTCTAAAAATTTTAGCGCGATCCAACGGTCGGATCAAATGTTATGGACCTTTTCAGCAGGTACTGTGGTCGCATTGGTGGTATGATCCGAACGAATTTCATCGGCGTGGAGTACTAATTCCAGGCAACTCCAAGGAAAACAGCCTACAGAAACTCCTTTAAAAATTTGGGCACGATCCAACGGTCGGATCAAAAGTTATAGACTTTTTGAGCCGGTACTCTGGTCATTTCGGTGGAACGCCCCAACGGACATCGTCAGTGTGAAGTAGCGATTCCATGCTACTCAAAGGAAAACACCATATGGAAACTCCTCTAAAAATTTAAGTGCGATCCGACGGTCGGTTCAAAAGTTATGGATCTTTTCAGTAGGTACTGTGGTCGTGTCGGTGCTTTGACCCGAACGGACTTCGTCGACATGGAGTAGGGAGTCCATGCTACTCCAAGGAAAACAACCAACGAAAACAACTCCAAAAATTTGGGCATGATACAACGGTAGTGATGCGATCCAACCATCAAAGGATCCATTGGAGGTTCCAGTTGGTCCAGTTACTAGGCTTAGGGTTAAGAAGTTCAAAGAAGCTTTCAATGGACTTCTTAAAGATACATAGGCTAAGGTGGACTTCAAGAGGATTTGTAATAATAAAGAGGCCTTGATTAATCTGAGTCATATTCAAGAGGGGCTTGTTGGTAGAACCAAGACCATTACACAAGGATTGGGAGAAGAAGACTAGATTGGGACAGTTTGACCTTGTGTTACTCTTTTGGTCATAACTGGAGCTATAGATCGAATTTTGATGTGATTCTAGTTGGGCTGGAAACTAGACTTCCATACCTTTACAACGGTATATGGCACACCTTCTAATTCATTAAGATGAGAGAGAACCATCCATTTTAAGTTGGGCCTTACTGCTGCCAGACAGAATACGGAAACAACGAACTTGTCTTATTTAATTAGTTGGGCTATCAAACTTTATTTATTTTGAGAGGAGACAACTTGTTTGGGTTTTAGACTTGTTTATTATATTTATTTTAATTAGTTTGGGCTAGTTTTAGCTTGGGTTGATTATTATTTAAATTGGGTTTATGTGAGATCTATTAGGAAAACTAAAGTTTTGGCTTAGAGTTTATATACTCTTTAGGAATATTTTTAGGGCAGACTTTTGATAATATTTCAGCATTGTAGCCGACTTTTGGTTGCTCAATCTTGGTTCTTGATTGAACTTTGTTGTGAATTTATACTTCTTTTGCTCTCCGGGTGTAGGCATTGTGATTGAGTTGGTTTATAGTCTTGTTGCCTTAGAGCAAGTCTTCCATTGTGATAAGCTCATTCAAATCTCAATAAACATGGGTTAGATTGATCTTGGGGTCACGAATACCATTAAATTCCGCTAGGGTTCGCATCAGGTTGGATCAAAAGTTATATACCTTTTTAGCCGGTACAGTGGTAGTGTCGGTGGTACGCCCCAACAGACATCGTTGGTGTGCAGTAGCGAATCCATGCTACTCTAAGGAAACCAGCCTACGGAAACTCTTCTAAAAATTTGAGCGTGATCCAACGGTCGGATCAAAAGTTACAGACCTTTTGAGCCAGTACTGTGGTCGTATTGGCGGTACATCCCAAAGGACGTTGTCAGTTTGTAGTAGCGATTGCATGCTACTCCAAGGAAAACAGCATATGGAAACTCCTCTAAAAATTTAGGCGCGATCAAACGGTCGGATCAAAAGTTATAGACCTTTTGAGCCAGTACTCTGGTTGTGTCGGTGGAACGCCCCAACGAACATTTTTGGAATGCAGTACCGATTCCATACTACTCAAAGGAAAACAACTTACGAAAACGCCTTTGAAAATTTGAGCACAATCCAACGATCGGATCAAAAGTTATGGGCCATTTCAACTGGTACTTTGGTCCCATCGGTGGTATAACCCGAACGGACTTCGTCGACGTGGAGTAGGTATTCCACACAACTCCAAGAAAAACAGCCTATGGAAACTCCTCTAAAAATTTGGGCGCGATCCAACAGTAGGATCAAAAGTTATAGACCTTTTGAGCTGGTACTCTAGTCGAGTCGTTGGCACGCCCAAATGCACGTCGTCGACGTGGAGTAGCATGGTATCCAAGGAAAACAGCCAACAGAAACTCCTCTAAAAATTTAAGCGCGATCCAACGGTCGGATGAAAAGTGATAGACATTTTGAGCCAGTACTCTGGTCGCGTCTGTGGGACACCCCAAGGACGTCGTTGGCATGCAGTAGCGATTCCATGCTACTCAAAGGAAAACACCCTACGAAAACTCCTCTAAAAATTTGAGCGCGATCCGACAATCGGATTAAATCTTATGGACCTTTTCAGCAGGTACTGTGGTCGCGTCGGTGGTACGACCCGAACGGACTTCGTCAGCGTGGAGTACAGATTCCAGGCTACTCCAAGGAAAACAGCTTACGAAAACTCCTTTAAAAATTTGGGCTCAATCGAACGGTCGGATCAAAAGTTATAGACCTTTTAAGCCGGTACTCTGGCCGTGTCGGTGGAACGCCCCAACAGACATTGTCGGTGTGCAGTAGCGATTCTATGCTACTAAAAGGAAAACAGCCTACGGAAACTCCTCTAAAAATTTGAGCGCGATCCAACAGTCGGATCAAATGTTATGGACCTTTTCAGGAGGTACTGTGGTCGCGTTGGTGGTACGACCCGAACAGACTTCGTCGGCGTGGAGTAGGGATTCCATACTACTCCAAGGAAAGTAGCCTACAGAAACTCCTTTAAAAATTTAGGCGCGATCCAACGGTCGAAACAAAAGTTATAGACCTTTTGAGCTGGTACTCTGGTCGTGTCAGTGGAGCGCCCCAATGGATATCGTCAGCGTGCAGTAGCGATTCCATACTACTCAAAGGAAAACACCCTACAGAAACTCCACTAAAAATTTGAGCGCGATCCAACGATCGGATCAAATGTTATGGACCTTTTAAAGAGGTACTGTGGTCGCGTCGGTAGTACGACTTGAACGGACTTTTTCGGCGTGGAGTACAGATTCCAGGTTACTCCAAGGAAAGCATCTTATGGAAACTCTATAAAAAATTTGGGCGCGATCCAACGGTGGAATCAAAAGTTATAGACCTTTTGAGCCGGTACTCTAGTCTTGTCGGTGGAGCACCCCAACGGACGTCGTAAGCGTGCAGTAGCAATTCCATGCTACTCCAAGGAGAACAGCCTACGGAAACTCCTCTAAATATTTGAGTGCGATCCAACGGTCGGATCAAAAGTTATGGACCTTTTCAGCCAGTACTACGGTCGCGTCGGTGGTACGGCCCGAACGGACATCGTGGGCGTGGAGTAGGAATTTCCAAGCTGCTTCAAGGAAAACAGCCTATGGAAAATCCTTTAAAAATTTGGAGGCGGTCCAACGGTCGGATCAAAATTATAGATCTTTTGAGTCGGTACTTTGGTCGCGTCGGTGGAACGCCCCAACGGACGTCGTCGGCGTGCAGTAGCATTTCCATGCTACTATAAGGAAAACAGCCTATGAAAACTCCTTTAAAAATTTAGGCGTGATACAACGGTAGGATCAAAAGTTATACATCTTTTGAACCGGTACTGTGGTCGGGTCGGTGGTACGCCCCAACGGATGTCGTCAGCGTGCAGTAGCAATTCCATGCTATTACAAGGAAAACAGCCCACGGAAACTCCTCTAAAACTTTGAGCGCTATCCAACGGTCGGATCAAAAGTTATGGACCTTTTCAGCCGATACTTTGATCGCGTCGGTGGAACGACCCGAACGGTCTTCGTCGGTGTGGAGTACGGATTCCATGCTACTCCAAGAAAAACAACCTACAGAAACTCCTCTAAAATCTTGGGCGCGATACAACGGTAGAACCAAAAGGTTTTTAGCCGGTACTTTGGTCAAGTCGGTGATACACCCCAACGGACATCGCCAGCTTGGAGTAGGGATTCCACGCTACTCCAAGAAAATACATAGACATGAAATATGGTTATATGAACTACAGGGTTAAATTCATTCAATCAAGTTTAAACATTTATTATACAAATTAAGTTATACCAACATTTTCATGTTTACAAAATACAAGGGTATACTCCCTAAAACCTAGATTACAAGAAGGGAACATAAGCTAGGATCTACTCTTGTCGTGCATGCGATGATCCTGAAACAAAATACATATAATTAAAAGGTGAATATTTCAATAAATATAACAACACAAAAATCTAACAATTTCAACAGGGTAAAATGCATTCATAGTTCATTTGCTTCTCCCTTCTAGTATTTATTAGAATCTCTTCCTTATTCAACTATTAAAATTGTTCCCTCTGCCACTTTCAATCTTCATTCCAGACTTAATGAGATCAACCATGATTATTCTTGCTTATCACATTATCGATACCACTTTCACTGGTATCATCATCATCACCCCATAGGAGTCGATGCAAGGTGATCCCTTTACCCGGGATCCTAACATACACTAAATGTATGCATGCCAATACATGGTGATCCCCTTATCCGGTATCCTAACATACACTAAATGTATGCTAGCCCATACATGGTGATCCCCTTACATGAGATCCTAACATATACTAAATGTATGCTAGTTTACGCCTTAAATCGTACTTCTCATATTTCTTTTGTCAGTGATAATTTATTCATTTGGCAATTCACACACAAGTTTCCATCTTGAATAAACATACATTCAGTAATTCACATTTCACATTGGTAATATAAATAAATCATGGAATTAACTAGGAAATATAGGTGCGATTCACCTACCTTTAATAGAAGCTCTACTCGTGCTCCCCTGCTGCTGCTGCACCACGCCTGTGGTCCCTCCGGAAATTCACAGGTTTTTCTCATAAATTTTTCTCACCCAAGGATATGTTTTATTATACCATATCAACAACCAATAAGTCTTTCTTTTTGTCATTTCTTAATATTTTATGTTTTTCTCATTTCACCCATTAATATTGTCATTCTTTGTCCAACCATAGTTATCATTCCTTTTATATATATATATATATATATATATATATATATTAACCGTTTCTGTTTAAATCCCGAACTGTTACTATCTAGATATTGAACTGTTACTCTCCGACTTCTCCTTAGATTTTTAACTATATCTAGAGTTATAGAACTCCGATTCAAGCGAGATTATTCTTGTTGGAAAGCTAAGACATAAGGCTACAAGTTTTCTGAGGAAGGCGAACCCAGTTCTACCTCAAAGTCAGTCAAAATTTCTCATCAACGAACCAGACTTACTACCCTATAGGGTCTATCATGACCCAGTCTCGGTTGGTGACCCATAGCTGGAGTTCTATAACTCCAAATTGAGCAAGACCAATTTCATTAGTTGGCCAACATCCAAACCTACAATTTCTATGAGGAACCTGATCCTAATTCCTTCATCCTCCTACCTAAAATCTCTCTTAAAGTCAAGAGACAAAACTGTCCAGATTCGTCAATCTTTCCATTTACATACAACACATGAAGTTCTTTAATTTAGCAACTCATACTTTTTCCTCAATTCAAGTCTAAGAACTCAAATCTATAAATTAACATCCAGCTATCAATTCTTATTTGCATTTAGGCCCCATTTTCTTGGATGGGTTTTTGAAATTTTGGTGTTTCTCTCTTGATTTGTAAAAATGAATATAAAAACTCCCTCTTTTCTTTCTTTACGTTATCTGCAGATCTGTTTTTGTGAGAAGAGGAGTACTTATGCTCTATAATTATTCTTATTTGCATTTAGGCCCCATTTTCTTTAAATGTATTCATTTTGCCCCCATTTCTTTTTAGTTTAGTTTATTTCCTTTAATTTAATCCAGCCCCCCCTTTTTTTCTCAGGATTTACATTCTCCCCTCCTAATAAAATTTCATCCTCGGAATTCAAGTTACGTACCTATGTCGGAGAATAAGTGCGGAAACTTCTCCTTCATCTCAGATTCTCTTTCCTATGTTTGTTCTTCTATTTGAGAGCTCCTCCATAATACTCTCACTAAGGGAACTCTTTTATTCCTCAATAACTTTTCATCTCGATCTAAGATCTTGACGGGCTTAGTTTTCATGGTTAGATCCCCTTCAATCTTCATGGGAACTTGTGGCAATACCCGTGAGGGGTCTATTTTGGCCTTTCGCAGCAGTGACACATGGAATACATTGTGAATCTTATCCAAATATACAGGCAATTTTAATCGATATGCAACTGGCCCGATTCTTTCCTTAATCACAAAAGGGCCAACATATCTCCGGGCTAATTTCCCTTTCACTCCAAATCGAATGATGCCTTTCCAAGGAGCCACCTTTAGAAATACTTTATCCCCCACTTGGAATTCCAAGGGCCTTCTTCGGCTATCTGCGTAACTTTTTTGTCTATCCTGGGCTTCTTTCATCCTCTTTTTGATCACTCTCACCCTCACCTTGTCAGTTGTCAATTGCACCATTTTAGGTCCCAAAAGCTTCCTTTCTCCTACTTTCTCCTAACAAATTAGGGTACGACATTTCCTCCCATACAATGCTTCATAAGGAGCCATACCGATAGTAGTTTGATGGCTATTATTATAAGTAAACTCCACCAATGGCAGGAGATCCTCCCAATTCCCTCCAAACTCCAACACACAGGAGCTCAGGAGATCCTCAAGAGTTTGAATGGTCCTTTCGGATTGACCATCCATCTGAGGATGAAATGTCGTGCTCAGATTCAACTTTGTCCCCATTGCCCGTTGTAAGCTAGGCCACAATCTCGATGAGAACCTTGGATCCTAATCCGATATAATTGAAACCGGCACTCCGTGAAGTCTGATTACTTCATTTACATTCAATTTTGCCAGTTTATCCACCGAATCAGTCATCTTCAAAGGCAAAAACAAAGCAGATTTTGTTAGTCGATCCACGACCACCCATATGGCATCATTCCCCTTCTTTCCCCTAGGTAATCCCTTCACAAAATCCATAGAAATATCCTCTCATTTCCATTCCAGAATTGATAATGACTGTAATTCTCCTGCAGGTTTCTGGGGTGTTCTATCTTTATTTGTTGACATATCCCACAGTTCAACACAAATTCTGCTATTTCCCTCTTTATATTTAGCCACCAGTACTATTCCTTTAAATCCCTATACATCTTCGTACTCCCAGGATAAGTAGCAAATCGAGATTCATGAGCTTCTCTTAATATTTCATCTTTCAAAATCTTATCCTCAGGCAAATAAAGTCGTCTACGCATAGCTATTAGCCCATCGGATAACATTTGAAATGATGTCTCTATACCCTTGTTTACCCTCTCCTTGATCTCTCTTACTTTCCCATCTGCCTGTTGAGCCACCAAGACCTTGTCTCGAAGCACATATCAGATCTTTAACTGAGCTAACAGTGATCCCTCGGGCCCTACACTTAGCCGCAAGCCCATTTTTTTAACTCCACTATACTTTCTTGTTCCTTATGCTCCACATCAATCATCACTGTTTTTCCCTTTCTACTTAAGGCATCAGCTACTACATTAGCCTTACCAGGATGGTAGTCAATAACACAATCGTAATCTTTTATTAACTCTACCCATCTTCTTTGCCGCATGTTCAACTCCTTTTGTGAAATCAAATACTTCAAACTTTTATGGTTTGTAAAGATTTGAACTTGTGTCCCATACAAATAATGTCTCCATGTTACCTACCAAATAAAAGGCCTGCTAAGGAAGACTATCTAATTCTCCAGAAAGGATCAATTTAAACCCTCTAATTGTTTCTGCTAGACCAACATATTTTCCCGGGGAACCAGTAAATACTTCGGCTACGGAAAAGGGTTGTGATAAGAAACACTCAATTTTTTGTGCTCTTGCTACAGTTAAGCGATCCTCTTCGAATAATTTGTCCAACCCATGGATAGCTATAATGTCTTGAAGTTCTTTGTAATGTTGTAAAGTTTGCTTAACTCTTTGATAATTCTTAAGGCAAACACCACCGCTGCAAGTTCTAAGTCATGAACCGGGTAATTCACCTCATGTGACTTTAACTGTCTTGATGCATAAGCAATCACACGCCCGTGTTGCATCAATACACATCCCAGACCCCTTTTTGAGACATCACTATATACCACAAACCCTTCTGTCCCCGATAGAAGGGCCAGCACAGGAGAAGAAGTGAGCCTCTCCTTCAGTTCTCGAAAGCTCGCTTCACATTCTTCCGACCAAACAAACCTGACTTCCTTGCTGGTCAGCTTAGTTGAAGGTGATGCTATGGTGGAGAACCCCTCAATAAACCTCCAATAATATCCAGCAAGACCCAAGAAACTCTAGATTTCTGTCACGTTGGTAGGCCTTTCCCATTTTAACACGGCCTCAACCTTTCTTGGATCCACAATTATTCCTTCTGCGGATATTACATGACCTAAAAATACTACTTCCTTGAGCCAAAACTCACACTTATCTAGCTTTGCATATAATTTATTCTCCCTTAAAGTCTATAGCACAACCCTTAGATGTTGTTCATGCTCTAAGTAAGAGTTTGAATATACCAAAATATCATCAATAAATACAACCACCTATTGGTCCAGGTAAGGCCGAAACACCCGATTCATCAAGTCCATAAACATGGCTGGAGCATTGGTTAACCCGAAAGGCATCACCGAAAATTTGTAATGCCTATAACGGGTTCGGAAGGCAGTCTTTTGTATGTCTTGTTCCTTGATTCTCAACCGATGGTATCCAGATCTCAGATCTATCTTAGAGAACACTCTAGCACCCTTCAACTAATCAAACAAGTCATCTATTTGTGGGAGTGGGTATTTGTTCGTCACCGTCACTTAATTCAATTGACGATAATCAATGCACAAACGAAGGGTGCCATCCTTCTTCTTTACAAACAATACCGGAGCTCCTGAGGGCGAGTTACTAGGCTGGATGAAGCCTTTATCTAACAAATCCTGAAGCTGAACCTTCAGTTCCGCCAATTCCATAGGTGCCATCCTATAAGGAGACTGGGCTATAGGATAAACTCCTGGAATAGTTTATATGGAAACTTTAATTTCTCTAACTGGAGGTAATCCAGGCAACTCTTCTGGGAATACATCTCAAAACTCCCTCGCAACAGGAATACTAGCCAAATCTATGCTACCCTTCTCCAGCTGTCTACATGGGCTAACCAAGCAAAACAACATTTCCTCGGTAATTTTATAGCCACCAAGACTGAGATTACACAACTTGGAATTACTTTTCTTTCCCCTTTAAACACTACTCTTTTATCACCTATTTATTGGATTGTCACCGTTTTGGTGAAACAATCCACTAGTGCCTTATGTTTACTTAGCCAATCCATGCCCAGAATCACATTAAAATCATATAACTCTAATGGCATAAGATCTACCCTTAACTCTAATCCTCCAATATATAGTTTTACCCCTCTATAAATATCATTAATATGTATATTCTCTCCCAGAGGTGTACTAACCCTCACCCCTACACCCAAGTTACTAGATAACACATGCAGGTTATTCACAATTCTATAAGATACAAAGGAATGACTAGCTCCAGGATCAATTAAAGCGTAAACTTGCATTGTATCTAACTGTAAAGTACCTGCCACCACATCGGGTACAGCTCCCACATCCTCGTAGGTCATATGATATACCCAACCTTGAGTGTAAACACCCAAAGGAATATATATATATATATATATATATATATATATAGAGAGAGAGAGAGGGATGATGATGAATGCAGTTTTCGCTGCCGATGCAGAAATCGGCAGCGACGCAGTTTTCGCTACCGATTCTAGATTGGGCAGCGATGCAGTTTTCGCTGCCGATGTAGAAATCGGCAGCGACGCAGTTTTCGCTGCCGATGCAGAAATCGGCAGCGATGCAGTTTTTGCTGCCGATTCTGGACTGGGCAGCGACGCAGTTTCGCTGCCGATTCCTTGATCGGCAGCGATGTAGTTTCGGCTGCCGGTTTTAGGATTGGCAACGACGCAGCTATCGCTATGGAATCCGGATGGATAGCCGGGACAAATAAACGACTAGTTTCG
>Ga0325404_1006634_pt1 | contig 12126 bp, 6 predicted proteins | sample PopdelMetagenome_18_FD_205664 | JGI IMG/M metagenome (GOLD analysis project Ga0325404, IMG submission 205664) | Populus deltoides microbial communities from Bellville, Georgia, United States - Xylem-Control-R1 | ecosystem: Host-associated > Plants > Phyllosphere > Stem > Wood/Secondary xylem... | reverse complement strand
TTACTTCGACACTCCTGCACTTGGGAGAAGACATCAATCTTTTGGTCGTGTCATAGAGATGGATCGTTTTTTAAGGGAAAGTTTGGGTGAATAATCTTAAACATCAATCTAGCTCGAATGTTGTAGCTTCCATTGATGCTAATCAGAGAAATCATCGGTTCTTTGTAATTTGATAACCATCTGATTCGTAAATAACTCAAATGACTAGTAAAAACATAATTTGACTTAAAATAAATATTTAAGATAATATTTTTTTTAGAAATATTGAGCTAATATATTGGATCGATTTGGGTCAACCCGGGTTAACTTGTCAATTCACATGTTGAATCGTGAAATCATAATAACCTCATAGAAAACAAATTAAAATAAATTATGAAGCCATGTTTTCAATAAATTCAGTATTGAAAGATGCAATTGAAAAAAAATTTAAGAAATAGCAAATAAATGACCAGATTCAACTTGATTTAACTAATCAAACCTGTAACCCGGGTTATGAGACCGGAATAACCTAATAGAAAGCAAATTGAAATAAATTATAAAATTTAATTCTCAATCAACCCAATATTAAAAGATAAAATTAAAAAAAACAAATAAAAAATGACTAGAAAATGACTCTGGTGAACCCGAGTTAACCCTCCAAACACATGACCGGGGGTCATGAGATGAATATAATCTTATAAAAATTAAATCAAAACAAATCACGAAACTTAATTTTTAATCAATTCAATGTTAAAGAATGAAATTAAGAGGAAAAAAGTCAATCATAAAAAAAAAAGACTTGAGTTAACCCATCAAACTCGCGGATTAAGTCATGAGACTAAAATAACTTTACAAAAATAAATTAAAAAAATATATAAAATTTAATTTTTAATAAATTTAATATTAAAAGATAAAATAAAAAAATAAATAGTATTTTAAAAAGAAAAGTACATTGAAATTCCCTCTTTATTTAGGTTTAGTGTTAATAATAGTTGAATGACGTTTGTATATGTGGGGCCAGGCCATATAAAAAAAAAAGAGAGAGAGAAAAGGATGGGCACCTGTTATCAAGAACAGTAAGGATATGTGTTTCACATGAGAATTAGAAGGCTGTTAATGGTTGATAAATAAACGTATTGATTTGGTCCTTTCATGCCCCATCAATATAACAGAGCTTATCCAAAGAATGGTCAAAATCTTAACTCTTCTGCCACTTGTCGACATGCTGTCCATACATAGTGTTACCACTAGAACGATTATTATACCACGGCATAAAATAAAAAAAGTTTTATTTTATTTTCGCACTAAAATTCATACATATTAATTAAAACTAAGTTTTTTTCAAACGATATTGAAAACCCACTTTTACTTTTTACATAGTATGACGCATTCTGAATAGCTTGATAAATTCTTTTTAAATTCCATCCAAATATTTAAATTAAAAAATATATTCATATAAAACAATTCTCCTTAAACAGCAAAGCATGTACATGTTGCAGCAAAGATTTAAATTTATAAAAAATTATCTAGGTATATTTAAGCTAAGCCAAACACCTACTGAAAAGAAATGATTGTTCTCATGAATCAGGCCATGAGATCTTTAACCTTTTTCTCAGTCAAACTCTGCTGTACTATACTTGCCCCCACTTTGAGCACCATTTCTTCCTTCTTTTTAATGCCATGGCTTTAGAATCTTCAAAAACTGATCCATATCATTCAAAAATCGCTTTGTAAAGTGTGCCTTGTGTTCTCACCATCTATTTGCTCTCTTCTTTCTTTCCGGCAGGATTTATTCCCAACTTCTTAGCCCAGTCAATCTCCCCCATCTCTGGTGCTATGGACAGCAAGAGCCCTGATCTTCGCGAAGCCTCGTTTTCTTCTTATCTCACCCAGCGAGAAGACAATTTTGTACTTAAGCTGACAGATCAGTCGGTGCAGTTTACCCATCCTGCCAAAATCACTTCAAGCCAAGAGATTTCCCTCCCTGCCAGGTCAGAGAGGACTAAAGCTGAAGAGGGGGAAATCAGCGTCTTTGGCGCGGAGAGATACTTCAATATGAAACTGGATGATGATAGTCCAAGAATCGTTGACAATATTAATGCAGGAAAGTACGTGCATGAGAAAGAATACCCGGTTGATCGACAACGGATGACACCGAGAAGCAGATTAGGAACTCCAAGTGTGAGTTCTGAAGCAAGTTGGAACAGTAAAAAAGCTTTGCTACCAAATCCCCTGAGAAATTCATCTCCAACCAGGCACCAGAAAGTCAATGAAAGATGGTTCTTTTCAGGCTTTGCCTGCAATGGCTCTTGTTCAGACAAGAAATCTGTTTATACGGATAAAAATATTGGTCACAGAGAGACTCGTGGAAAAGAGCTCAGGAGGGAATCTGCTCGCAATCCTATCGGACTGGAAGGGACTAGAAAGCAGTCTCAATCAAGACTAATCCAGGTGAAAGATGAGTTTCACAGCCCGAGCTTTAAAAGAACGAGTGTTGGTTCAAAAAGAAGAGAGTACTTTGTGTTGCCATGTGTTAATTCCGGGGTGCAAAGCTTGAATCTTAAAGGAGGGGAGCAGAAGATCATAGAAGACGACCCACGAATATCCCTAGAGGTGTTCGGCTCCCATTTGCTTAAAAAGGAAGATATAGCACTGAATCTGGAGAGAAAGCTGTCTGTGCTAACATGGGATGCCATCCCAAAATCCCCAAACCTCCCACCCACCTCAACCAGTAGCGGCCAGATGTATGAAGATATTGAAAGCGATGGCAGTTCGGATCTGTTCGAGATTGAGAACCTATCTGGAAGTTCACATCTACAGCCTATATTCACCAAGCAAACATCTGATGGCATGTCTAGCTGTATGACACCAACCAGCCGGTACTATGAGCCAAGTGAGAGCAGCATTGAATGGAGTGTAGTCACCGCCAGTGCTGCTGATTTCTCAGCTGTTTCAGTGGACTATGATGAAAAGATGCTGGCTGAAAATAGCATAATTAATCCCTGTTTAGCATCCACAGTGCCCAGAAGAAGCCGCCCAAATGGCCTATTGGGATGCAATAGTCAGAAAGCAGTGGATGTTGCTGAAACTGCACACAAGAGAAACGACAAGGCGAAGTCTCACTCGCAGCAGCTTCGAAGGACAGACGCACCCATCCCACTGCGGAATTTACAGGCTCATGAGAATATGGTGAAAGATCCTGATTTCCCTTGAATGATTCCCGATGCATTTTTAGCATAACAAATTAAGAAGCTCTATTAATTTGTTGAACTCTAGCTCGATCATGAGCGTCTCCGCTTCTTACATGTATGAAAGCATGAACATTCAAACAATATTAATATCAGGGAAATAATTAAGATTTGCATCTGATAATTATGTTCAAAATTTGCGTGAACATACATGCAGCATTAATATATGTTATGTAAACAAAATCCTCTTACCTGCTATATACAAGCTTGTTTTATATTACATGTAAATTAACTTCCTAAATTCTCAGGCTGATTAGATTAGATATTGTAGATTTTTTTTAGCCATCGACATCGTAAATGTCATTCGAAGGGAGAACAACCCAGGAAACATGAAAAGTGAATGTTGATTTCTTTAGGTGTGTGGACCTTGAAGACACACAAATGAACCACACACCCGACCATCCATGTCTAGCCTTTTTCCTTTCTCCACTAATAAGAGCTTATTCTTGTTCTCTTGATTTATAACTTGGCGTGTCATTCATGTTTTGGACATTCTTGAAATCGTTCAACAGATTTACTTTTGGCTAGCCACCCTTGCCTCACATATAAGAACCTGTTTGGTTACGTGGAAGTGTCACGTTTCCTATGGTTCTATTGTTTTAAACTGTTTGGTTAACAACTACTCATGTTTTTGAACTCCATGGAGCCCACACAAATTGCATTCCAAATGTAGGATAAGCAAAAGCAACTCGCAGTTGCTTTTACCGTGGCTGCTGTTCAGAAAACGCTGTAACCTTTACTAAGAAATTAATTAGCCCTATCTGTCCTCAACATCACAATCGTTTTTCTTGTGTTTGTACTTTATATGCTTGTAAATAGTCTTCGTTCACAGGTCTCATAGTGACATATAAGCTTTCTTTTGTAGAATATAAACTAAAGGTTTTCTTTGTCTAAACTTTTGCCAACTGTAATGCTTTATACATCACATATTAATATATTATCATTATCTTCATTGGCATTAAAATTGAAGAAATATTTGTAATACTAGGCAATGCAAACATTGGCTTGCATTCGTGATGGCATTAAAGTTGTTGCATTCAACAAGTTTGATAATCATCCTGATTTTGTTCCTTCAGATACTTTTCTCGATGTCATTCTACAATTACAAACAACTGGACATCAAAAGGCGTCGCGTATAGATTATATTCATAATGACATTGCAAATAGTTTGATGAGATAATAATATTTAATTGTAATAACAAATCACACTTTTATTATTTTGCCGGTATTTATGTGGACAAAATGTTTTATTTTCTCTTAACACAAAGAATTATTTTATTTATGTTATTTTTTGTCATTTTGGGTACAAAAGCAACCGCAACCACAGATTTAACCAAACATATTTTTAACAACAATAAAGTCAAATCACATTTTTAATCAAATATTCAAAATATATACACAAACCACAAAAAAATATTTTTTTTAAAAATCATTTTTTTCCAATCACAACCACAATAATTACAACAAAAACAAACACATTCTAAGCCCTACAAATCTAAAGCTCAGGTAGTTGGCATGTATGTATCTTTATAGATATCTAAAGCTTATGGCCCTACAAATGGAGACGCGCCTCCCCGACTCCCCCGCCCTGATAGAGGAGAGATCCATATATACTTCAGAGAGATCCATATATACTTCAGAGAGCAATAATTATAATACGTACATTATTATTTTAGGCCAAGAGATTATACATTGCATCTATTACATTTTGCACGTGCATTTTCCAAATTATTGAAATTATGCTCCTTCGAGTAGGTTTGTTTTTACTTTTAAGAAATGTTTTTGATTGCTACAACTAATTGTTTTATATTTCTGAATCATTTTAATTTATTAATGTTAAAAACAAATTTTAAAAAATAAAAAAAATTTAATATATTTCTAAATAAAAAATAACCATTACCACAATCTAAATACTACCTTATTATTATTATATCATCAAATCCAACGCTTTTGCGGTAAATTTTAAGTATTTTATCCTTTTTTGTGAATATTAATAGTTTTTTCATTTTAATATTGTCATGTTAGGATAATAATTTAATTTTTTTATTTGTTGATAATTTAATTATTTTTTATTATAATTCTTGAAATTTGTTTAACTGTTGAACTCAATTTATTATTATATTCTTATATTGATTATGATGATGACATGTATGATAATATGACATTGTTTTTATATAATTTTTTTATTATGAATTTAGCAATCATATTTTTGTATAATTTATATTTATGATTAATTTTTATAAGAGTTATAAATACCATATAATACATGGATAATCGGTTACTTTTTATTATTATTATTAAAGTTCATACTTATAATATATTATTCCACCGAATCAGCATTTGAATATGATCACATGAACACTGTTTAATTTACTCATTATAACTCAAAACAATATTCACTCTTTCTGATTAACAACGATGGTGTTAGAGTAGGGATTTATTAATACTAGAGTTAATTGATCCATCTATCATATATTTTAAAGTATTATCTCACACATTATTTGAAGTAATCTTTACTTTTATATATTCGAAAATTCTTCTCTCATTCATCTTTTTTGCCGCTTTTTAGACAAGAATACCCAACAACCAAAACAAAAATTGTATGGGAGAATACATGTTAGGGCACTCTTGTCTCTCAATGAAAACGTTTTATATATACATTTAAGGTCACTTGAGGCTTTTCCTTGTTTTTATTGAAATCCTGTTGAACCAGCTCAAGAGGTTTGGCCACAGTCAGATGTTTTAGATATTTGGTGTGTGCGCTGAACATCCGGTTCAATGCCGATCAATTAGCTCATCGGTCATTGCATGCATGGCGATCTTCAAATTTCTGCCACATCTCGTAATGGAAAAGGGCATTCATTTTAAGGCCAATTTCTTATTGGATTTCAGCAGAGAAATGCCTGAACCAATTAAGAGAGGTAGGAAATTTCAATGGTGGGGTGTGACCGTCGAGGAATGTTAACCAGAAGGACATGTTCAAGCATGGTGGTTGGGTAGCTGCATATTCAATTCTATATCCGTTTCGCTAACAAAGTGGAACCCATGCTCTCTTCTCTCCCTTTCACTAAATAGAAACCAGGTTGGGTATCTGGTGAACACAGCATAAACTAATCTTGAGAAAATCCCATCAAATAGTAAAAGTAACGTTAATGGCTTATAACATTAACAGAAAAATCCCTGTAGATCGATGTCAACTTGGTACATTAAAATCAAACGAGAAATTTCAGAGAGATAGGTCCTAAGCTCTCCTAATTACATACATCAAGGAATTTCTTAACACACCCTATAGCCTCAAATATTTAGCTTGAAATTTAAAGAACCAATGATAGATATTAAAGTCCAAGTCTAAATGTGAACGATGTGATGGGTAGGGATGAGAAGAAGTGAAGGTTGATGTGCCTTTAATGCATAGTAGAGGGAGAGGTTGCCTTTCACATCCATCCTTGCAAGAGATTTGATGCCCACAAAGACTTGTTGCTTATGAAAAATTCTCTGGGCGTGATGTAATAAATCAAACCACTCGTCTAGCAATGGAATGTCGTGAAGGGAATAATTAGGGCTGGACTGGCAACAAATGAAAACAGCTCAATGAATGAGTAAGTAAGAGGACCACTTGGAATATGTATGGCAGCCATGATCAGTCGCTCAGGGATGTCTCAGAAGGAAACCTACTTCATGGCATATGAGCCTTTGAGCAATTAAGACATGCATCGTCGAAAATGACAGGGTTGAATGAACAGCAATATAAAATATAACCGCAACATTAATTTGTAGTAAAAATAAAGCTATATATAGAAGAGAGGATGCCAGAAATAAGAGAAAAGTACAGAGAAATACACAGAGATATTGATGGGAAAGAAGAGCCCAGCAAGAAAAACGAAAAGAGGGAGAGTAATAACGAAAAAGACTTAAAAGAAAGAAATAATTGTGAAGGGATGGTGGTGGTTTTGATTGGGAGATGTGGAGAATAAGAGAATAGAAGGAAAAAGAGAATGGAGAGAAAATTATTAATAAGGGAGAGGATGGAATAAAGGGTGTGAGTGGAAATGACAGAATTATGAAGATGGATGGAAAACAATTATCCAGAGAGAAATAGAAATAATGTGGAAAGTTTGAAGGAAGATAGGAAAACTTTATTTTGGACAAATTTAGAGGGATTTTTAATTACCAATATGAATTATTATCATTTTATAAAATATTCTTTTATTTATTCCTGAAAATTTTTAATTATTTATGAAAAAATACCAATAATCTTTTTTTTAAAAAAAAAAAACCCTTTAGCGTTTCCATCGTGATTAATTAAAAAAAACTTAATTTCCATCTTTAATTCATTCCAAAAGAACAACATACGAAAACAATTCCTCGCTATTTTCATCGTTAATTAGTGGTGGAGCTCTTCCCTTGCCAATTAACGTTGGTAAAAAGCAATTTTCTGCTTGTGCAACTGATATGAAAAGAATTATACATTTATTAAAAGGAGATGGTTTTTTACTGTACAAATGACACAATTAAATTTTATTTTTAATTTTTTACTGTAATGGTGGTAAATTTGTAATTTTTATTTTGATATTCTTAATTTAGAAAACAAGTTCTTCTTATATTTTTTCTCTTTATATATACTTGATATTTTTATCATTTTACACTTGGTATATTTATCACCATTGTTTTTCTTATCTTATTTTTTTTTATAATATTTTTTAATTTACATTTTTTTCACAAAAAAATATTATATAAAGACGAAGAAAATAGTTTTTCAATGTAGCAATTGCAATAATGTTTTATTTTTCTACTACGTTAAAAATAAGCTTGAAATCTTATATGTCTTTATTAATGTATATGATCTTCACTATATTTTATTATATATAAGCATCGACTTTTTGATTCACAGTTATATTTTTTACTTGTTGTAAAAAAATATGTTAATAACACCTATACATTAATTCATTTGTGTTAAAAAAAGCATCAATAACACCTATACATTAAATGCATGCATAGATTTTTTTTATTTGTTATTAGGATTTTTGTTAAAAAAAGAAAACCTTATATTTGCTTACATATACGGAGAATTAATAATATACTAAAAGGGCTTAGTTTCCCTGTTGCTATTTACATAGACACTAAACATTATGAATTGGAACAATATAATGGTAGCACAACCTTTTGACACAAAGAGTTGCAAGAGCAGCAGGGGAGGGGTGGGGTTGTCTTTTCAATGGGTGCATTTGACATTGAAGGGATGATTAGGGAGAAAATGGTCAGCATAAATTTTGGTGGGGCTGCAGGCCATGAGGAGCGAGCACCTAGCGTTGGCACTGCCCAAGGAGTGCCACATGGTGCATGTGCGGCCCTGCCCTTGTGCGAGGCGGACTAGAACGCCACCTAGCACTTAGACGACTATAATGTGCGGGGCAGACCCAAGCGCCACCTAGCGAATGGGTCTTGGCAAAGGACTGATTGACTATGGCAACCCCAATGCCACATGGCGTTAGGGCAGACCTAGCGAACCTAGTGCTTAGGTCATGACAAAGGCCTGATTGGCTATGGCAGCTCCAACGCCACGTAGTGCTCGGGCAGACCAAGCACCACGTGGCGCAAGGGCAGCATAAACGCTAGGTTTCGGCTTCTCATTGTTATTATAATATTATTACTTATAATAAAAATACTAATATTTATACCACAACTGATAATATTCTTGGTAATCATACTATTAATTATAAATAAAATAATAATATTTTTAACGCAAATACTATTCATTATAATAAAATAATAATATTTGGAATACCAATTATACTATTTTTAAGAGTAATACTTTTAATTATAATAAAAATTACAATATTTATACCACAAATAATACTATTTTTTATATTAATATTTTTAATTATAATAAAAATTAAAATAATTAAAATCCTTCATTAAGACCCAATAGAATTGGGTCACGCAAGAGCCATTGATCTTGGGTTATGACGCTGGACCCCAGATAATCGGATCTTTTCCCGTGACCCAAGCGTGTTGGCTCTCCCAAGCCACCCCATCGCCACGTGGCGCTCGGGTCTGTACGTGGGCCGAGCGGAGCCGAGCTCACCCAAGAACTCTTAAACACCACTTGGCACTCGGGTCTGATTGCTATGGGAAGGTTTTTTAGCGCCACATGGCGCTAGGGCAGACAAAGCGTCAAGTGTCCGCTTCTCTTTGTTATTATAATATTATTACTTATAATAAAAATAGTATTATTTGTGTTATAATTATATTTTTTTATTAAGATTAAAAGTATTAATATTAAAAATAATATTATTTGTGTTATAATTATTTTTATTTTTATTATAACTGAAAGTTTGGAGGCGTTCACGCCACCCCCAAGTTAGGTCTGGACGCAGCCATACCCAACCCCAAGTTGGGTCGCATCCATGCTCACCCCAAAGTTGGGTCTGGACGTGTCCACGTCCAATCACATGTGTGTTAATATAATAATGTGTTATGAATATTATTTTTTCTCGTTCGTATTAAAATATTATTATTTGTGTTATAAATATTATTATTTTTATTATAACTCAAATTAATATAATAAATATTATTATTTATGTTGTAAGCATCCTTGAAATTCTTAATATAATTATTTATGTTATAGATATTATTATTTTGATTATAATTTTAAATATTCATATAAAAAATAATATTATTTGTGTTATAAATATTATTATTTTTATTATAATTAATATTATTAATAAAATAATTAATAAAGTTTAAAAAAATTATTATTAATATTAAAAAAATATTATTTTTTATATTATAAATTTTTACAATAATTTTTATAAAAATAAAAAATAAATCCGCTGCATAGTGAGGACATCCAACTTAGTATTCTCTAATATCACTCTTAGAAAATTAGAAAAAAGCAATGGAAATGTCAATGAAAAATGTATCATCACGGTTTACTGAAGAAAATGCTTACTAAAAATTTCCATTAATAATTTCAAACAAAAATGATGTTGGAATAAAAACAATCTGTTGGCAATTCCTTTAACAATTTTAAGAGGAATTAAAACTTGACAGTCTTTTCATCTCCCCCATTTTATCTTTTTCTTTAGATTCAAATTATAGCAGCCCTCTCTCTTTTAAAAATCCTGATAGCCTTTCATTACAAATTCATGGACCAGAACACGTTGTTGTCGATACAACATCTCTCTAAAAACCTAATCTTCCTTTTCTTGATTTCATTTCTCGTTAAGCTTTATTTCACCAAGTAAGCAAACTCACTCATTTATGTTTTAATCTATTTATGCTTTTAAGTTAATTTATTGAAACTTATTTTGGTAGTATTTGTAATTTGCTTTTATATTTAAGTGTTTTACTTGTTTTATAATGAAAATTTAATTGTATTAATGTATGATTTGTATTTTAAAGTTTATTTGGGATTTTGGGAAGATTAATTTAATTTATAACTTAATAAAATTGAGTGTGATTTTATAACTTAGACGTATTAGAAATAAAGAAATAATGGGTAATTTAATGGGTACCAATTATTTTGTGTCAATTTTATGGTTAAGTTAGAAAAATTTTTAAAATTAATTTTGTGTGGAGTTGATAATAATTAAAGATATTAATTTAGGTTGAATAGGTTTGATAATTGAAGAAATGTTGGATAATTAGTTGGGTCTCAATTAATTTTACTCAATTATGGGCTTCGTTGAAAATTTAGATAAAATTAAATTAATATGTAATTTATAACAATTAATATATTAATTGATGTTATTCATTCTTGAATTGAGTAAATAATGGGTAGTTAGTTGGGTACCAATTATGTTTTTGTCAATTTTATGATTTAGTTGAGAATTTATAACAATTAAGGGTTCAATATATTTTAATTTATAAAGTGTTTAATAGTTATTGAATTATGAATTATATTTTTTTAAATTGAAAGAATTTTATTAATTTAGAATTAAAAATATAATAAGTTATTAAGTTATTAGTTGATTTGTGTATGTTAAATGGTGGACTTGGAGAAGAAAAAAAAATGAAAGATTTTTTTTTTTAATTGGCAAATACTTGTATTAGGCCTGGTTGCAAAAATTGTAGCCTCAGGGAACTTCAGTAGGATAGGCAAATACTGGTTACAAAATTGTAGTAGTCAAGTTCCAACTATCTTTAACAAGTGGTTTCAACTTTTAAATCCTTTATTGCAGGGTCAAATCCTTGCAGAAACTTAGATGTCAGTGAGGAAATATATTTTCTCTGACACTCAATGATACTTATGTTTTACTCTAGTTGATGAGAAAGAAGTAGAATTATATTTCAATGGAAATCTTGTTATGAAAAGTAAAAATATTATAAACTTTAATCTCTAGAAAATGAAATTTGAATGATGGAATCAAAAATAAAATATAATAATTAAAATAATAAAAGTTAAAATTAAAATTAAAAATAAATTAAAGGGAAACAACAAGAGTTAAATTGAAAAGAATATATCAAAACATTAACAAAAGAAGAAAAATCAAAAGAATGAAAGTTAAAATGAAATTTTTAAAAAAAAACAATACACTATAAATTTGGATTGAAGGTTAAAATTAAAAACAATAAAACTTATATAAAATGGTAAAGGGGAAAAAATCAAAAATTAAAAGAATAAGGATTAAATTGAAGACATCAATAAATGATGGGAAAAAAATGGATTTGTAGAAGTTTTCAACATGGTTTTTTTACATAAAAACAGTCTAGAATATAAATAAAAAAACTTACACATGTATTTGATTAAATAAATCAAAAATCATCGGGTAAATAAATGAAAAACAAAAGTCATTAACAAGAAATAAAAACGAGATTGAAAAAAATTTAGAGACAAATATAGATCAAGATATATAATATTGCAACACAAGTCATTTACCTCATTATGTTTAATGAT
>Ga0325404_1006633_pt1 | contig 12128 bp, 5 predicted proteins | sample PopdelMetagenome_18_FD_205664 | JGI IMG/M metagenome (GOLD analysis project Ga0325404, IMG submission 205664) | Populus deltoides microbial communities from Bellville, Georgia, United States - Xylem-Control-R1 | ecosystem: Host-associated > Plants > Phyllosphere > Stem > Wood/Secondary xylem... | reverse complement strand
CCATCGATTTTTCTTTTTTTATTTATCCTCAAGCCTAGGATGTGAGAAAGAAAAGTTGCCATAAAAGGAAGGGAGAAAAAGGCAGTGGGGTGACCGCATTGCAGCGTTAAAAAAATATTTTGATGCGAATGAGTTATATTTAATAATAGGATTTTTATTTATGTGTTTTTTTTAATCACTTATATTGTCAGGAAAAATATATATTGGAGCTTGAGATTTTTTTTTAAATGGAGACAGATTTCTAGTTTTTTTTATTGATTAAAGGTTGTTATGAGGTTAAATATGGATTAGTTGAGTTTTTTTTTGTGTTTCTTAGATATTTTCATATGAAAAAAAAAATTAAAAATAGTTTGTTCAGGTGCTTAGAGTTGTTATTTGATTTTCAAGTGAATTTTATACCACCTAAAATGGCCAGAATACAACTGGTGAATGACGCGTTATTTGCTTATTATATTATGATTACGGAGGTTGCATCCTCGTCACTGTAGATGTTTCATTATTTATTCTTGTTTTTTTTTAAATAATAGGTGGATGACACATCATTCGTTTATTGTAATAAAAAAATAAAGGTGACCGGGCATGTATACCTAGCTTTTTTTCATAAACTGGGCTCGCTAGCCCACCCAGGCCCGATACATGGCCTTTTATCGGTCTTTATTTTTTTCACATTAATTTTAATAAATATAATTAAAGTAAATTAGTTAAATATATATCTAGGATATTATTTTATTTTATTTCATTCAAGTTTTGCTCTTTTTTAATAAAAATATAGCATTTTTAATGACACTAATACACATTCTCCTTTGTAGAGCCCTTCATGATCTTTTTTTAAAAAAAAAAAATTAATTAGGCGATTTTTGTTTTTTTATTATTATATAATTAAATAAAAATTATTTTTAAAAAATAAAGTTATTAAACATAATAGAGTTAACGACCTGGTTCGTGGATTTGATGGAGTAACTGGGTCAATTTAAAAAATCATCATTTTAATATTTTAAAAAATTAAAGTGATGGCATCTCATAGACTCAGGTTTGATTTACAAAGTTGGCCTCGATAATTAGATAAAAAAATCAATCATAAAATCTTGAGTTTTTTAAGTCAAACTAAGTATTGATTGGGTTTACCATATAATGTCTAGACCTCGTCAAATTAACCTAGTTATATTGTGTAAAATCACACATGATTTAATTTTGGAACCTGGATCAAGCAAGTAGTCGGTTGGGTGGTCTCTTGGTTAACCTGTCGAGCTGGATTGAGTTCAGCATATTAACAAAAGAGTTTCATATAACAACAGTAGACGAATAATAAATTATCCTTGTGTTTTTTCTAATACATTCAAATTAAAATTATCATAATATTATTTTTTTATTTTAAAATTTATTCTTATAATCATGAAAAGATATTTTCTTAAAAAACAAATGGTATGGTAAAAAATTATCAAAAAAATTGACCCCGTTAATGAACAAAGGAGTTCTAATTAAAAAGACATTTTTTTATCTTTATTTTAAATTGTTTAGTAGTTTTATGTCTCTTGCTTTTATTTTTTATTAAATAAATGAAATATATAAAAAAAAACAACGGAGGTAAGAAATATTAATAAGAAAAGGAGGAATTATACTATTAAATTATTTTGTTTTAGTGAAATTTAATTATTAATATTTTTATATAAAATAATTTATAGCCATATAAAAAATAAAAAAATATTGGAGGGCTCTTGTTATATAAAATTAGAGATTTTAATACGTATCTATCACTTACTTTGTCAATTTAGTTCTTAGTTAGAGTTATCGTTACCTCATGTATTATTTGGTTATGCTTTAAAAAAAAAATTAAAAATAATATATTTTTTAAAAATTTATATTAATATATTAAAACTATAAGAAACAATTAAAAAACATAAATTTAATAATTTTTTAAATAAAAAATAATTTTAAAAAACAAGTTAGAATCACAAAATCAAACATTCGATTAACAGTTACTATCGCTGCACACAAACCGATCCCTTCCTTGCCTTACTCGACAGCACAACACACAGCACACACGTCACGCCATGTAGGACGACCTGGGTCACCCTCGCCATATGGCAATACCTCACCCGTCCGACCCAACTCACACCCCGCGTGTCTCCCCCAGATCTTTCCTAAACCTCACCGAATTGTTTTTTTTTTTAAAACCTGCTTGACATTAATTGACATAAATACCCTCGGATATTCCTTGCTTGTCTGTGTTCGTGCCTGCATACCTTTAAACATCGCACTTTTGGGTACAGTAGCAGTATATATACAACAAGAGCCCTTGCGGATCGGGGGAGTGAATTAAAATCCGGTCGAGAGTGGAGATCGTGAAGAAGAAGAAGAAGGATGAAGATTTTTGTTAAGACTTTGAAAGGCAGCACTTTTGACATCGAAGTTCAACCTGGAGACACGGTTCGCATCTGTTCTTTAATTTTTCTGTTTACGTCTGCAATTCTAATTCAATTATCTAGGGTTTTTCTTAAACATTAATTTTTAATTACGATTTGTTCTTCTTCTTGTTTCTTGTACTTGAATTGCCTAATTGTGGAATTGAATTAAGATTCAAAATTGTTATTTTTTTTATCTGTATCAGTTGTTAGTTTTAATTTAAGCTGCTGCGTGTTTTCGATTGTGATTTTGGGAATTGAGTGGACTGATGCTCCTATTGTGTGAATTGAGGTTTTCTTTCCGTTGTTTTTGTCGGAATTATACCTCCTGCTTGGCACTATAATTTGATTTTTTTATTTTTTTTTGTCTTGTTTGTTCGGTTTTTTTATTGCAATTCGGTTTTATTTTATGTTGTGTACAGGTTGCTGATGTCAAAAAGAACATAGAAACAGCTCAAGGGGCATCTGTTTATCCTGCTGAACAGCAAATGCTTATCTATCAGGGGAAAGTTCTTAAAGATGACACCACGTTAGGTGAAAATAAAGTTGCTGAAAATAGTTTTGTTGTTATCATGTTATCGAAGGTGAGATTTGTTTCTCTTGTGTGCTCTTTTTGAAATCTGTTTCCTCTACATTTAATTTGAACTTGCAAGAGATGCACTCACGACACCAGCAAAATACTTGTTGTGTTTCTAATTATTGTTTGGGTTTTTAGACTGGAGAATAGCAATGTATCTTGTCACGTTGTACCCATCCTGTGTTAAACTATTAATTTCATACATGCATGCATACATTGTATTTTAGCAAGTGGTTTAGAGTTATGTTTATGCTTTGTATGCGTGAAACTATTTATCTCAACACTTTCCTTTTGCTACTTTCTCCAAATATCTGATCAATGTTGTGTTGTGACATTTATATTTTTCAGGTTTTCTAGGTTTTTTTTCTTTTCTAATTGTTTGCTTTAAAAATTGTTAGGCTAAGAGCTCATCTGGTGAGGGCTCAACTGCATCAGCTGCTCCTACCCCTAAGGTAATAACACTATAGTTGTCGTTTCTGATGCCTTTGCAACTTGCACTAAACAGCTCGAAGTACAATGGCTTCAATTGCATTATTGCTTCTATGGGAAGCCCCTGGCAATTCATTTGTAAAGTTTTTGTTACCTGCACACTGGCCATAATGTTTTATCGGTCTCAATTAGAAATATTTGTTCCCCCCCTCTCCCTCTCGATTCGCTGTCTTGAATTAAACTGGCGCTTGTGCAGGCACCCACAACAAGTGCCCCAATGTCAACAGCACCTCCAGCTTCCACAGTGACTTCTGCACTGTGAGTCTAAAGGGTTCCATGCCAATTCTGTCTGCAAAGTTGTTGACTTCTCTAAGATTCTAACATCTTGCATTCTGTTATCTGCTCATTTTGTATATGTTTGTACTTAACAGGCCAACATCTGCTCCTGCTCCTGCTCCTGCTCCAGCTCCAGCTCCAGCTCCAGCTCCAGCGCCAGCGCCAGCTCCAGCTCTGGTTTCGTCAGTTATTGCTGAGTGTGTATTTTATTCCTTCTTTAGATCTTTGTTTAGTGGTCTGGCATGTTTGAACGGTGGAATGTGCCTTTAATCCTTTTGTTTTCCTTTGATACCTCCCTCTCCCATTTTATCTGTGCAACATAGTTTTTTTTTTTTTTTTAATTTTGGTATTATTTGTTGAATCAGATCAGAGTCTGGTGTATATGGCCAAGCAGCATCTAATCTTGTTGCGGGAAATAACTTGGAGGGAGCAGTCCAGCAAATTCTTGATATGGGTGGAGGTTCTTGGGATAGAGATACTGTTGTTCGTGCTCTTCGTGCTGCTTACAATAATCCAGAGAGAGCCGTAGAATATTTATATACTGTAAGTTTTGTCTGTCTATGAGATTCTTTTAATTCCTTTTCTTTCTGGGGAAAGACAGTGGATTTATTTGTTTGTTATCTCATTTATGAAAGAAGACATTCATCAAAATGCTGGGTGGGTTTTGCTGGTGTTGCAATAAGGTTCAGGAGAGGACCTAATATTGCCCTGAAGTTTTGTTCGGTGCATGTTTATGTGATATTTATTTTACCGAAGAATATGATTGAATAACTTTGTATGTAGTTACGTAATTTCTTGCATGCATTCTAATTAATGAAGAAGTTAATGTGCTACATAATTGATGCTGTACTTTATATCTAGTTAACATGGAATGTGAATGCGTTCCATTGCACAATATCTTATTAGAAGTAAGGAGCTGCTTGGAGTTGCATGAATCAAACTGTTCTTTTGAATGATTTTGAATTTTGAAGAATTGACTGGGAAGCAGTTGTTAATAAGAACAATTTTTTTCTGTTAATTTCTTTATGAAGTTGCTGTTGATTTTAGTTTTTCATGTCCTCTGTTCATTACTTTTGCTCAAACATCCAAGTCCCAGGAGGGTCTCTTAAGTAGAAGTTTCATTTCCAAGTTACTTTTTAAATGTTCTGCATGTTTAGAGCACTCCCTTATATTTGTGTTATTTTCAATCTTGTTGTTTCAACTTTGGTAATTGCAAATATCAGGGAATCCCAGAACAAGCAGAAGCCCCACCTGTGGCTCAAGTCCCTGTAAGCGAGCAAGCTCCTGCAACCCAGCCTCTGCAGCAGCCAGCACAACCAACTACAGTTCCTGCTGGTGGACCAAATGCAAATCCTTTAGATCTCTTCCCCCAGGTAGTTGTCATGTATATAACTATTGATCAATTATGTAAGATTTTCTGGGTGGTTGACTCTGAAAGTTATGGTTTTTCCCCACAAAGGGCCTTCCCAACATTGGTTCAGGGGCTGCTGAAGCAGGAACTCTTGATTTTTTGAGGAACAGTCAACAGGTTTCTCTCTCTTTCTCTCTGCCTGTTTGTTAACTGATACCTTTTGACTGATGCATAGCCAATGGTACTGAATCTTTGTTCTGTGATTATTGCCAGTTCCAAGCCTTGCGAGCTATGGTGCAGGCTAACCCACAGATACTGCAGGTTCTTTTTTTACCTCTTGTTATTTAATGTTCCCTCCTCTAAAGAGGTTGTGTTAATTCGTTTTGTTTGACAGCCTATGCTCCAAGAACTGGGGAAACAAAATCCTCACTTAATGAGGCTCATTCAAGAGCACCAGGATGACTTTCTCCGCCTGATCAATGAACCTGTTGAAGGTGGAGAGGGGTAAGATCAATTGCTTTTTTGTTTTTTTCCTATTAATTATGCTACATTGCTGTGCTCATTTGTTTTCATGTGCCTATAGGAATGTATCGGGGCCGCTTGCTGCAGCAATGCCGCAATCAGTAACAGTCACACCTGAGGAGCGCGAAGCAATAGAACGTGTAAGTTCTGCCTCATTTTTACAATAACTGGAGTCTTGTAAACTGTTATTTGAAAGATTTTGATAACAGTACCTTTTAACTGTAGTTAGATTTCATTAATTATGTCTTGTTTTTTAAGTTGTGTGGATGGTTTGGAGGGCGCTTTTGTCTACCAGGATGATTATCATTTAACCTCTTTTTTTTTTTGTCATCTTTGCACCCATTTCAGCTTGGAGCTATGGGTTTTGATCCTGCACTTGTTTTGGAGGTGTATTTTGCCTGCAACAAGAATGAGGAGCTGGCAGCCAACTACCTCTTAGATCACATACATGAGTTTGAGGATTGAATTTGGTGGAAATGTAGCCAATCCTCCCGTCCCCTTGATAAATTTACTCACTATTTTTTCCCGTTTTCTACTTTCCCCCAACTGCGTTGCAGTATCAAGTTTGGGGTTTGGAGTAATATGATGTGAAGTTTCTGGAAAGAGGAGACGTGTCAACTCCCTATCCCGCTCTCTCCTTGGTTAGGTCCCTTATATTTTTATATAAATGGTCATCTTGTTAAATTTGACTTTTCTATGTAAATTTTATGATCTTTGTCTGGACTCTGGCGCCATCTATCAAATTCACCGAGAATTTACCAGGCTATGGTCCTAACCAGTAGTCTCTGCCTGACACTTATTCTGCTCCGCATGCTCAAATAGTTTGATGTGCTTAAACAGTGATGGTCTTTTTTCTTCTTTTTTATCCCCTGATGATCACACCTACCTGGGAAACTCGTCCTTTTATCCTGCTCCGAAGGATGAAAAGGCGTTGTTCACACTTCACTTCTTCGGCTGTTGAGAGGTCTATGCAAAGGGGGCGAGGGCTCTGAGAAACTCCATAGCACCTTTACAACTTCTGTATATATCGATCTTCAATTGAGTTTCAGGAACAGGTTTCTTCCAAGGTGCCTGCTACTGTTGTATAGACGGAAAATTAGTCGTGTCCCAGGTTTAGTCGCGTGCACTACTGCATCGTGCAACCTTTCAAACCTGAATTGTTTAGATGATATTTTTAATATCGCAACGGGCAATTGTTGTCAACCCAAGAGGTGGGATGTTCTTAATATTTTCAAACTGGAATCGTGTCTTTTTAAAAAAAATTGCTTGTTTTTCCAGCACAAACAAATGAAATAGAAGTGGTTCGGATGTAAGAACGAGCACTTGATAAAAAAAAATATTTGATCAAACTTCAAAAATTGAACTGGAAACACTTTTATCTCTTGCTTCGAACAACTTGATTAAAGATGTTGATACTGGATTCACTGAAACTGCTTGACTTCAGTGGATAAATTGGAGTTAACTCGGAATTATATCTGAGTGTTATTTAAGCTTCCAATTAACCAGTAAATTGAAATGAGATTTGTTAGCAAGTTTGAACTGAAACTTTTTTGACATGATATCATATGGATCATAACAAATTATGCTTGCCCTAAAGTGAGAGATATACGAGGAGAGGATTATGATCTCATATAAAACTTAAATCCCAGTATTTTTAAACTTCAATAAATAAACACAAGTGGCTGTATTATGATATATTGTTTCGGGATAAAAAAAGATGATGACATCTAGGATATAAACTTGTTTAACTGTGGAGATAGAGAGGAAAAAAAGGGTTTTTATCTCTATTCCGAGAACAATTTTTAGCTAATTTCTCGTTCTTCTAAAAAAAGAGACAAAAGATAGAAACAGAACTAGGTTAATTTTTTTTTCACACGTGTTCCTTTAACCATATAATAATTTTAGTTTTTTTTTACTAATTTTTAAATATATTTTACCACGCACACATCAATTTTTAATTTATAAAAATATTTTTTAAGAATGTAATTGTATTAAAGGTTTGGTTTTTTTCATTTCATCAGAACAATATGGAAAAATCAATTGCTCAAAATAAACAATAAATTATTTCATTCAATCTTAATTATTTATAACAATTAAGAAATAAATGAATTAGAGTAAATTAATCATTTTACGACATGAATAAAATTAATTAATCAAAGAGTGATTTTTTATTGAAAAGCACATGAAGGAATTTTTTTTCTGAATGAGCGAGTATTTAAATATTATGAGAGAAAGTGAACATTATTATTGAAAAATTAAAATAATAATGAAAACATGTATAATATAGAGAAATGAAAAATTATCATATTCTCAAAGGAATTGGTTTTAGTAATGAAGATGTGAGGACTGAATGATAATGAAAAAAAATGCATTTGTGATGAAATTATTATTTTGCATTTTCGACTATATTATATTTTAATTGTGTTGATGTTATGTGATATTGATTTATTTAGATATTTATTTTAATATTAATATATCTAAAAAATAATTTGATGACAGGATAAATCGTAATTTATTTATATTATCTTCTTGATACTTTATTTATTGTGATTATAAATTCTTTTTTAACATGATTTTAATTTTTGATGAATGAAGAAATTACTATTTCATGTTAATTAAAAAATAAGAATTATGCTTGTTCAAACATTATAAGTTTGATAATAAATAAAATATATTTTTCTGCAATTTATTTTATCTTGTCATTATTAATAAATACAAATACAAATAAATTTACTTTGTATTCTATACTACTATCAAATATAATATAATTTTTTTTCCTATTTCAACTCATTCTCTTTATCCCAACTCTCATGATATTTTTTATTATTGTGATACAATATTCAAACACTATCTAAAAGTTAATCCAGCAAACGTTTTTTTGACATAGATGTGCATCGTATTCAAATCCATAAAATTTAAAACCTGTCTTCTTAATATTAAGTAAATAAAAAAGGGATTAATAATAATATTTTAAACGATAATTTTCATTTTTTGCAGTGTTCGTTATTATTTTAAAATAAAATTACAGTGAGAACAGGAGAAACATGTCTTTTCTATAGCAATTTGTTTTTATGTTTAAAATTATATTTGGAGTGTTTAGCTTGGAAAAATATTAAAATATTTTTTATATTTTTCAATGATTTTAATATACTGGTATAAATTATTTTTTTAAATACATCTTAAAATAAAAAATATTTTGAAATCACTGTCATCACAGTCACAATATTAATCACATTGAAAATACCAACAAATCATCGACACGCGCATTGAGAGGTCTTGAAAGTTTTTGGGATTTGAATTCAAGGATAAAATCGATGTTGGTTGTTGATTTTGAAGAAGTGAGACAAGATGGTGTAAATTGATTGTGGATGTTGACGGTGGCTGGATTGGATTGCAGATGGACATTGATGGGTGTTAATTTTGGGTAATGACTGGCGCTGGCTAGTTCTTTCTTCTTGTATTTTTTTTTTCCGCTTTAATCAGTTTGTTTTTTTGGTAAGAAGATGGAGAGTTTTACTGGCAGTGGTGAATATATTTTTATTTTCTTGCTTTCAAAATCTAAATATGGGTCGATGTAGTAAAAAATCACGTGTCTCGATCAACATTTAAATTGAAACAAATGTTTGATTTTCTAGTTACTTATACTATAAGGGAAGTACGATTATTGGAGAATTGATGAAATACGTGTCTCAGTCAACATTTAAATTGATACAAATGTTTGATTATCTAATTACTTATAAGGATAGAACGAATCATTAAGGTATTGGAGAATTAACGAAATAGGCATTAGGATTTTCCTCACGCGATATACTTTATCGGTAGGGATTAAGCTTTCCACGTTCTAGGTTGTAATGTGATCTTTGATCTCAATTATTTCTAAAAAAACAAGCACGTTATTGAAACAAAAGGATCTTCGGATGTTTAAATTGATAAATATAATAAGAGAAAATAATACAAAGAAAGTAAAATAATGCGAGGAGCAGTAGAAACATACGTAGAAAGAGTAGCGTGGGCAATGTATCTCGTAGAGCATGAAAAATAGTATTATAAATACCTTATAGTATAAGAAAGTTGTAGATATCCAATGGTGTGAAGAGTTGAGCTGCAAAATTGGTTGAGAAGTTGGTGCGGTCATTGATTAGTGCAAAGGCCGGTGGTTGGCATAGAGAATGCGGAGAACACCGTTGGGTAGTTTGAACTTTGAAGGTGTGTAAGTGTGCGAAGTGGGTGGTGCTTTCGAAGGCACAGTAGATACCGTGTCCGTGTGGCACCCACTTGACCTCTAGAAACTTGGAAATACAATGACTTTTCTTTTGGATAGTGACGAGGGTGAGGCCATACAGCCAGGCGTTAGGCTGGAGATTCAGGCCATGACTTCTGAGGAATTTCCACCTCGCAAGCAAGCTATCCTGAGCTGCCGCTGGGGGCATGGCCCAAACTGCAAGCAAAGAAAGAATTGCTTGACTTTTGGGCCATGGCCCAAACGGCAAGCCAAGTATATAAAAAAAAACAAAAAGATTAGAGCTTGGATGTTAGAGATAAGAGTTAAGAACGTTGCAGCCACGTCTTCAGCTTTCGAATATGATGGGAAGCCAGAATAATCAGCAAAAGGAATCCCAATAGTGCCGTTTAGCTTTAGGACCATTGTTAATTAAAGTGGTATTTCTTTTGTGCTCGTGCAATGTTGTCCGAATTGTTACCTAGCTAGCTTGAAGAAAACCCTAAATTAACCTCTGGGAACGGAGAATGAGAGGGGGGGCAACATCATCTTCAAAGCTTGACCATTACTGGAGGCTTACAAAAACATATCATTAATTGGATGGCTTTTGAATCTTCGTGTCTTTTGTCTTGGTCAATTGTTGAAGCATCCACAAGTCTCTAGTGCGAATCCTTCTATACATTGTATGCGTGTCTTTTTCTGAAGTCATCGCGGCCCATTCTCATGCTTTTATTGTAACCCTAGAAAGTTCTTTGATTATACACCAATCCACCCCCTCTGTAGCGTACGCTGATTCACACATGTTCTGCCATTAATTTTATACGTCATTGGCGATGTTATATTATAGCTTGAACGGGTCTTATACCTAATTAAATTGATTAAATAAACCGGACACCACGAAACTTGACAGACGACCCCCATCAACTGCTCTCTCGTCAATTTACCTTTGGATCCCCCTCTCATTCATACTGGTCTTTGCTTTCAAGTAATATAGACTGAAGATGGCCATGTCCTGTACAATAGTGTTGTCGCGTCGATTGATTTGGGATGTTATTCACCTCGAATCTGATCCGAATGGGGTTAAGAGATGGTGAAAATTAATCGGTTATTGATTCTTCCGAACTTGATTTGAATTAAAAAAATAAAATAATATTATTTTAATTAAAAAATAAATAAAACTTCTCTTTATTGTTTTAATTTAAAATAAATAAAATATCTTTTTAATTGGCTTAGGTTGACCGTAATTGCTGAAAAATTCAAAAACAATCTAGTTATTACCTTTTCAATCTAAGATCTACGCATCCAGCAAGGTTTAATAACAATGCCATACAAAGGCCCACTTTTTTTTTATCATGTCTAATACCATGCCTCCTTTGAATGGAAATTTCTGATGATATATCAATTACGGAGTATTTTCAATTAAATCTCTTGCCAGTTGATTTTTTAGCCACCATTTAAAACCCAAAAGGCAAGAAGAATGATCTTATATTGGCTTGATCCATCTAGAGGTTCATTACGCTGGTTAAAAATTGTTGTTGTTATTGTATTTTTTCATTGATATTGACAAATTTTCCAGTCTCGTTTTGCCATACGAGGAACTTTAAATAATTTGCCAGGCCACGCCAAACGAAACAGGTTGTTATCTTCATGGTAAAGAACTTGTACTGTTTTCTCAAGAAAAATTTGAGAATCAGCTGATTAATCAACTCCTTTACAGCACGGGAATTAACTTGATTAAAGTTTATTCTGAAACAAGGAACAGATTTTGCCAGAGATTCAAATTCCCCGTCTTTGCCAAGGAATAGGGACAAGATTCCTCAGTATAGCATCCAAGAGACTGCCAAAAAATTCATCGTCCCCAGGAAAAAAAAAAAAAATTCCTCACTTGTAGCCACGGCATTTCTCATTTTCGGATTCTATGCCTAAATATATATCCTTTTAAATAATTCCTTTGTTTCTAAAGATTAATAAAGTGAAAAATATTTTACAAAAATAATAGGGTAATGGAATCGTTTCATATTAACGACAACCGACACCCTCCATTCCTTCTTTAATTACTCGGCCGGCATGCCGCCGAACCGCCACGACAAATCCTCAAACTCGGTCGGGTCGAAGCAAGCATTAGAGTACTCGAACAACCCATCATCGAACGCCACATACCTGCTATTATAATCAACGTCCCCTGCTCCCAGCCCGAACGAGTCATAAGTCGGAATCTGGTCCTCAAACCCCCATATCTCTCCACCGATTCCGGATGACTCGGCCGAGTCAACTCGGACCAACTCGGTCTCT
>Ga0325404_1006632_pt1 | contig 12128 bp, 5 predicted proteins | sample PopdelMetagenome_18_FD_205664 | JGI IMG/M metagenome (GOLD analysis project Ga0325404, IMG submission 205664) | Populus deltoides microbial communities from Bellville, Georgia, United States - Xylem-Control-R1 | ecosystem: Host-associated > Plants > Phyllosphere > Stem > Wood/Secondary xylem... | reverse complement strand
GTTTTCTTTTCCAGGATCAAATTCTTATAGCATTGCACACACGATTACAGGAAACTGGAGCCCCTTTTATTAGAAAGAAGGATGGATTATTTTAATGGATACCAAGTTGATCATTTTATTTTTATTTGCGTGGATTCTAAGTTGATGCTTTAAATTCATTCTTTTTATATTAAATGGATCCCAAATTGATTATTTTATTTTCATGGTTTTTAAGTTGATCTTTTTATTTTCATAAAATAGATTCCAAGTTAATCCTTTCATTTTCATTTTCATTTGTGGATCTCAAGTTAATCTTTTTTTTTTTTTTATTTGTGTGGATCACATGTTGGTCTTTTTATTTGCATGTATCTTGTTATAATCTAATTTTTAACCCGTTCATTTTAAAAATATTTTCCAAGAAAAGAAGTGTATATATTTTCAAGCTTTTCAAAATTTCTCAGCTTCAAATTGGTCAAGACAAATTTTTAAAATTATTTGAGTAGTCTAAAGGCTGCAATTCAAGAAATATTTGTTATAATTAAAAGAATTAAAGGATCAAGGATTGAAGTGTCAAATTGGCATGTCTTTGGAGGTTCTATTAATTCAATCAAGAGCCTAATTGAATAAATTTTCAATTTTATAACTAATTTTAATTATAATTGAAGAGACTTGAAGATTGAGGGACCATATTAAAAAACAAAGAACTTAAGGGGCCAATTTAATTTTGACTAAGGACCCAATTGATAGAATTTATTGGTTTGTTCTTAATTTTATCTCTAATTGCATAATTGAAAGTTCAAGAGAATTAACAATGAAAAGGCACTGAAATTTGAGAATGATTATGAATTTTAACCTCACTAAATATTGTTGTTTTAAGCCCACCCACACAACCTTTCATTGTTCTTTTTATTTGGGTATCATTCAATCCAAGTGAGGTGTTAATTTAACAAATTTTAGGATCATTTAGAATTTGGTTGTGTTTTTTTAGGTTATGATAAGCTAACAACATGCACACTACACTCGCCCTTAACGATTTTCTTACTGTGTATCTTGTAAGATTTTGTGTATGCTCTTTATACAACATCATCTATTGTCCTTTGTTTATCTTCGATCTTAGATGATGGAGATTTTTTTTATAAATCCTAAGGCATGTAGTTCCCAAGTTGTCTAGTCTAGATTATCCCTTCTCCTCTATGGTTAGTTAGGGTTTGAGGGACATACATATATATATATATATATATATATATATATATATATATATATATATATATATAAAGAGGGAAAATGTGAAAAATTACTGTGAGAAACAATAACTAGAGTAAGAGAAAAACTATAAGAAGTTTAAAAAGAAAGTTAGGGTTTCTATTTTTTAATTCAGGATAATAAAAAAGAGTAAAAGAAAAATAAGATTTTGAGAGAATAATAGTAAGAGGTAACAATATTGACACCACTAAAAGTCCAATCCTATAGCTCTATCCAATAGAATCTTTACCTTAACCATCTAGGTATACCTTTCCATGTTATGATTATATTCACATTATATTCAAGAATATATCTTTTATTTGATGTATATAAAGTGGCTTTATCAATATGCTTGAGTTGTTTATGTTTATGTGTGTAATTTGTATGTTTCTTACCTTATTGGTTTATGATTTTACTTTTTCATGTAGATTTTCTAGGTAAACTCTTTGTTATGTGTTTGTGAAATCATGTTTATGGGAATTTGTTACCATCCTACACCTATATGCCTATATTGTGATTGGAAAATTTATGTCTACTTATTTTGATGAGTTTGAGATTGGTTTGGTTCTAGTGTTCACTACTTATTTTCATCTAAAATTTGTAACTTTACATTTTTTGGTGTTAAATTCTTTGTTTGAATAATTTGGCTTCTTCCACTTAATGCAATTTAAGTATAATATGAAAGTTTGTGCATTGTTTAGCTTAATCTTGTCTTGAGAGATTTACTGTAACTTTAAAAATCATAATTTCAGCCCTAAAATACATATAGGTAATTAGATATTAGTTGCAGGGGTAGAATCATAATTCTACCTTTCAAAAAACCCTAAAAATATTGCAAGGATAAAATCATAAATTATGCCTCTTTTTTTTTTGTTGCACCATGTCGAGCACAACATCACAAGGTTGCTAGCACTATGTTTTGTGGTAGGCTGCCGCCTCTCATGCTAGCAGTGAGTGCCAACAAATTTGGTGTCGTTATTGGTGGCGCAGCAACACCCCAAGTGTTGCACCTAGTGAGGCAGCAACCATGGGTGCTGCCTTTTACACAGAAACATGCCCTAGTAGATTTGGTGCCGCCGCTTCCATCCAAATCTGGAAAAATTCTGGCTAAATTTGACCCAAATAGCAGCCAAACTCTTTTGAGAAAATAATTTTACACATAAAATTTATTTAAAATTAATACCAATAACAATTAAAACATGCAATCAACAACCCTAATTGTTTAATGATGGCTCTAATACCACTGTTGAATTTCTTGAATATCATACACATAGTCGAAACTATGAAACAAAATTATTCGGGAGTTTCTATGATCCTGTTAGATAGATCTAGAGTTGTTTAGGGATTTATTACCTGAAGATCTGATCTTTTTCAACTTTGAATAATTTCTTAAATGTTGGGTTATCGCAAACTACAAGCCCAACATGGGGTTGGGCGAGGACGCGTCCAGCCCAACGTGGGGATGGGCGTGGAGGCGTCAAGGTCCACTATGGGGCTGGTTGGGGACGCGTCCAGGTCCAACATGGGGCTGGGAGGGGACGAGTCCAAGTCCAACATGGGATTTGGCGTGGACGCGACTAGGTCCAACGTGGGGTTGGGCATGGACGCATCCAGGTCTAACATGGGGTGTACGCGGTCGCGTCCAGCCCAATGTGGGGTTGAGCAGGGACGCGCCCAGGTCCAATATAGGGTTGGGCGGGGACACGTCCAGGTCCAACATGGGGTTGGGCGTGGACGCGTCCAAGTCCAACATAGGATGATCAACGACACGTCCAGACCTAACGTGGGGTTCGGCGTGGAGGCGTCAAGGTCCACCATGGGGCTGGGAGGGGACGCGTCTAGGTCCAACATGGGGCTGAAAGGGGACCCGTCCAAGTCCAACATGGGATTTGGCGTGGATGCGACCAGGTCCAACGTGGGGTTGGGTGTGGACGTGTCCAGGTCCAACATGGTGTGTACGCGATCGCGTCCACCCCAACATGGGGTTGAGCGGGGACGCGCTTAAGTCCAACATGGGGTTGGGTGTGGACACGTCCACGTCCAATATAGGGTGGCCAGGGACACGTCCAGACCCAACGTGGGGTAGGTCGTGGACGCGTCCAGGTCCAACATGGGGTGTACGTTGTCGTGTCCATCCTAACACGAGGTTGGGCGTGGAGGCGCCGAGGTCCAACATGGGGATGGGCTTGGACGCGTCCAGGTCTAACATGAGGTGGACGCGGTCGCGTCCAGGTCCAACATGGGGTTGGGCGTGGACGCGTCCAGGTCCAACATGAAGTTGACATGGTCGTGTCCAATCCAACGTGGGGTTGAGCGTGGACGCAGCCATGGCCAACATGTGGTTGGGCACGCTCGCGTCCAAACCCAATATGTTATTACCACTAAAGAAAAACCATGTAGTTGATTTGAAGGATAAAATTAAATATTATTATTATTTGTGGCATAAATATTATCATTTTTATTATAATTGATGTTATTAATATTAAAAATAATATTATTTGTGTTATAAATATTACTCTTTCTATTATAGTTCAAAGCATTAATGTCAAAAATATTATTATTTGCAGTACAAATATTTTTATTTTTATTATAATTGAAAGTAATAATATTTATTTTCATTGTAGTTCAAAGTATTAATATTAAAAATATTATTATTTGTGGTACAAAGACTATTATTTTTATTATCATTGAAAGTATTAATACTAAAAAATATTTTTATTTGTGGCCCCAACGCATAGGCAGGCATCCTAAGCACCAGGTCTCACCACATGGTGCGCGGGTCCGGCTGTGCACTCTAAGCAAGGCAACCCATGCGCCAGGTGTACCCATGTAGGAGCGCGGGTCTGGCTTACGCCCAAGGTAAGGGCAAACCAGCCCCGGCACCACGTGGCGCTCGGGCTTGACCCAGCGCAAGGGTAGGTTAGCCCGAGCGCCAGGTGTCCTTACTGGAGGCGCGGGCCTAGCGGACACTCAGGGCAGCCCCACTAAAACTTGAAGTGACCATTTTCTCCCCAACCATCCATTCAATGTCAAATGCATCCCAATGAAAAGACAACCTCACCCCTCCCCCGCTGCCCTTGCAACTCTTTGTGACAAGGGCTGGGCTGCCATTACACTGCTCCAATCCACAGTGCTTTGAGTCTAGGTAAACAGTAAGAGGGGCACTAAGCCCTTTTAGTATATTGTATAATTTATAGGGAATCCTAAAAACCCTACAAATAGTAAAGTATCTATTTGATCCTTAAATAATATCCATATATTATTTAAGGATAATTTTATAAATTTAATCAATCAAGTCCTTACTTGATTTTTCTAAGTTTAGAATTACCCTGTATTAATTATATTCTAGTCCTTAATTTCTAAAATATATTTTAATCAAGTCATACTTAATTAGTTATAAGTATCATTTATATCTCATCTTATGAGAACAGTTGGTTCCTTTCATAAATAAAAAAACGTAATATTACCAGTCTTTACGACTATAATCATTTGGTATAATTATGAGATTCTTATTGTATCAAAGCATTGCTCTTAAAATGTTCTTAGTCGATGCTCTCTTAAATATTAGACATTCATTAGAGCTATAAAGACTAATACATATTATACTTTTTTTTTATGAAATGAAGCAATTGTTCTTATAAGCTGAGATATAAGGGATACCTAGAACTAATATGTAGATTCTTGTTATAAAACATGTACATTGAACTGCCCGCATGAGAATTCCATATGGATCACTTATGTCTATGAAAAGGCTCACGTGATAATTATGTAAGTGATCCTTAAACTTAATACCACTAAATTATTTTATATAGAGAATATTATGCTTTTATCCTACTACATGTTATCTTAATTAAGGTAACGAAAGCATGGATATTAGGTGTAGCATGAACTATATGAAAGTATTTAAGTGATCAAGAGAATATTCATCATCCTAGGTGAACTGGAAAAAATATTTCATATATTGTCAAATAGTATTGACTGAGAAATCATTGGCCAAGGTGGAATGAGATTTGAAAAGAGTTTAAAATCTTTTTCAAATGATCAATGACTATTATATGGAGAACAAACATGATTTAACATGACAAGCATACTTCATGCTTTAATGTTAAATCGAAACATTATTGATGAAAGGATATTAATTATACTAAAAAACTGGTCACTAAAAGATTAAGTCAAACCATTAATGAATTTTCTAATATTTGGGAGATCGTGAAACGTTCTAGACGATACACCTGATCTTCAAATATAAATTAATCAATTGATGAATTGATAACAAATTAAATTGTTTAATTTATTTAATTCTATTTAATTAGAATTATATTTTTTATTTGGACCAACATATTAGGAACCTAATAGGGCATACACATTAAAAACTATTAGTCAGAAATTAAACTGGAATGATTTAATTAAGTATGACTTAATTAAAATATATTTTAAAAATTAAGGTCTAGAATATAATTAATACAAAGATTATATTTCTAGACCTAGAAAAATCAAGTAAGGACTTAATTGAATTAATTTCTAAAAATTTTATGAATTAATATATGAATATTGTTCAAGAAGGAAATTAATATTTTGTTAATTTCTAGACCTAGAAAAATCAAGTAAGGACTTGATTGAGTTAATTTATAAAATTATCCTGAATTAATATATGAATATTGTTCAAGAGACAAATTGATATTTGCTAATTTATAAGGTCTTTCAAATTTTTCTATAAATAGTAAGGTATGCCTTTTACTTTTGTATGGTTATTTGTTTGATAAAAAAACTACGCAAGTCACATAATAAAACAATCCATCTCTCTTAAATTGGGATTTAGAAGATTTATCACTGGTGGTTCATATAGATTACCGCTAGAAGCCGAACAATTAGACGACTTATTATTTGCGACAATTCAACTTTTAAAGAATTATTCAAAGCCAAAAATTCAGGTAATAAATCTTTAAACAACTCTAAATCTGTCTAACAGGATTCTAGAGAGTCCCAAAAAATTTTGTTTTATTATTTTTATTATGTGTATGATATTTAAAAACCCAAGAACTCCTGCATTTGACTTCATTCCATCTTTTTCTGTGGAAGTGGCATCATGTTTCTTTTGGTGTCATTATTGTTGCAACAATATCATGGTTCATATTTGAGCGATCTGGATTACCATTCATAACAATTGTATGCTTTAATTTCTTCTCCCATTTTTTGAGCCTGACGACATTCCTTGAAATTTGTTATTGTGCATGTGGACAGCTTCTAGTCTGTCCTGGAAATCGATATAGCAGATATGAAGAGCGCGTGGCTGGATGTTGTGGGATGATCCATGATAAACTATCACGTCTGGTGGATGGGAGTGTTCCTAGCAGAAGAATCCCAGAGAGTTTATTGTCCAAGGACAAAGATTCATGAGCCTGGTGTACATATAGGGGTCACCATGGAGCCTGCTTTACAGTCCAGAAGTTCCAAACTCTGCCAAATTTCACAGAATGACAGGCTGCTGAGCATAAGATTCTTTTGAAATCATCTCCTTCACTGCTTCAATTGCTGAGACCATTTCTTGTCGCTGAAATTTAGCAGCCACACTGCTGTTCTCGCTGCTGTGAACAGAGCAAGCGCATTACTTTTAGCTTGTACTAGTATATTAGCCGCTGCATTGTTAATATCAATTTTTTAAATATATTAAAAATATAGAAATCTTTTTTAAATAACTTGAATATAATGTTAATATAAAACTGAAGAGTCTTGGGTTTGGTGTTGATATCAGGAATATATTTTACCCTTGAATAACCTAATATTTATTATTGAGTTTAATATTCAAGCCACACTCAAGAGATTTAAGTCTACCAGCCAAGCAAACTTAAGAATATTAGGTCTACTGGCAATATTTAATTGATTTTTTTTATAAATTTAATTTTACTTTTATAAAAAAATATTTAAACTACCATTAAAATATCCTAAACAGAAATTTTAATTAATTTTTTTATTTTTTCTAAAAAAACATTTAAATTACCCTTGAAGTATTATAAACAGAAATGCTAACTAATTTTTTTATAATGATTTTTATTTTGTCTATAAAAAAAACTTAAAACTATCCATGAAGTATCATAAACATAAATCCTAATTAATTTTATTTTATCTTTATAAGAAAACATTTAAACTACCCTTGAAGCATCATGAACAGAAATGCTAAGTAATTTTTTATAATTTTTTTTATTTTTCTATAAAAAAACATTAAAACTATCATTGAAATATCCTAAATAATTTTTATACAAATTGTTTTATTTTTATAAAAAATCATTTAAACTACTCTTGAAATATCCTAAACCGAAATACCAATTAATTTTTTTATAATTTTTTTTTATTGTTATAAAAAAATATTTAAACTACCCTTGAAGTATCCTAAATAATTTTTTTAATAATTTTTTTATATTTCAAAAAAATATTTAAACTATCATTGAAGTATCTTAAACAGAAATATTAATTAAATTTTTTTTATTGTTTATAAAAAAACAAACATTTAAATTACTCTTGAAGTATCTTAAATAATTTTTTTTATAAATGTTTTCTATTTTTTATAAGAATTTTTTTTTAACTATCCTTAAAATATTCTAAATAGAAATTCTAATTAATTTTATTTATAAATTATTTTTATTTAAAAACATTTAAAATATCCTAAATAAAAATCCTAATTAATATTTTTTTTAAGAAATTATTTTATATAGGCTTTCGGTATGGCAGTCATGCCAGACCCAAAAGCATTGAGCATGGCGGCCAAAATGTTTTTATAAAAAAACATTTAAACTACCTTTAAAATATCTTAAACAAGAATGTTAATTATTTTTTATAATTTTTTTTATTTTTCTATAAAAAAAATATTAAAATCATCCTTGAAGTATCCTAGATATGTTTTTTTTATAAAGTATTTCTATTTTTTATAAAAATAAACATTCAAATTACTCTTAAAGTATCACAAACAGAAATGCTAATGAATTTTTCTTATAATGTTTTTCTATTTTTTATTAAAAAAACATTTAAACCACCCTTAAAATATCATAAACAAAAATGCTAATTAATTTTTTTATATTTTTTTATTTTTTTTAAAACAAACATTTAAACTACCTTTAAAGTATCCTAAATAAATTCTTTTATAAAATTTTTCTATTTTTTATAAAAAAAATTAAATTATCCTTGAAATATTCTAAACAAAAATCCTAATTAATTTTTTTTATAATTTTTTTATTAAAAAAATTTAAATTATCCTTTAAATATCCTAAATAGAAATCATTATTAATTTTTTTTAATTTTTTTTAATTTTTTATAGGCTCTTAGGTCTGGCGGCCAAGCCAGACCCACAATGGCCGCCAGACCCACAAGCATTGGATCTAGCGGTCATACCAGACCCAATGCTTGACCCACTTTTTTTTAGACTGGAATCATGCATGGCCCATGTTTTTTTTAAGAGGCAACATGATTTTATAGGAGGAGAGAGAGCAAAGAGGGAGGGAGGGAAAACCCCCCTCTCAGAGCTCCTTACTGGGCCTCTTTGGCACTAGCGCCTTGCCACTATGCCTGGGTGGCTAAGCGCATCGAAAGACGCCCTGTAAGGCAACTCTCGATTTTGTTCTGGGGCCGCACGCGTCACTCGAATAGCATGGGCGGCGCCCACCCGCTGGCGTGAGCTCAGTACGCTTCTTATACTGCTTCAATTGCTTTAGCACGTATTTGAATTGTTTCAAAGAAAATGAAAAGATAAAGAGAAGCCCCCAACTGCATGCTTAACAAGTTTCTTTGGCAATAACAATTTCATCATTATATTATTCAAATTCATAGTGATTTGTGACTAGATGAACAATAAAAGGGTGAACAGTAAAACCACTGGGAGTTTTAGTTTTCACTAGTTACATGACCCCCGCGATGCCGCGGGTCAATGGTTTTTGCATAAAAAATATTAAAAAAAAAAGTTAAGATTTAAAAGTATTAGGTTTTTTTGCAAAGCTATACCCAATAGTCTTGGATGTGGCTACAATGTCTGACCCAAGAGTAATATTTATAATATTAATAATAACATTAAACTTGCATGACCCAAGTTTAAGTGAATCTGACTACAATACCAGACCCAATAGTTTTGGATGTGGGTCTGACTGCAAGGTCGTGTCATAAAAGTGTGTTAATTAAATAGATTAATTAAAAAGAAAAAAAAACCAAAAGGAAGAAAAAAATTAATGAAGAAAAAGAAAAAAAATCTGAATTAACTGGGTTAACCCTTCAAACCAGGTTAACCCGTCAAACCTTGGATTCGTGTCGTGAAAGTTTGATAACTAAATAGAAAAAAAAAATTGACAGGTTAACACAAAATTAACTGGGCTAACCTGTCAAACCAGGTTAACCCGTCAAACCCGGAATCCGTGTCATGAAAGTTTGATAACTAAATTAAACGAAAAAAATTAATTAAAAAGAAAAAAAACAAACAAAAGGCATCAGCCTTTTCACTGTGAACTCAGTATACAGTCTACAGTTAAAGATATAAAAACAACAAAAAAGAAAAAAGAAAAAAAAACTAAAAGTATCAGTCGATAACTAAATAGAAAAAAATTTAATATTGATGAACTAAATTAAATAAAAAAATATTAAATAAAAAGAAACAATAAATGAAAAAAAAACTTATAAGAAGAAAAAAACTAATGAAGAAAAAGAAAAAAAATCTAAATTAACTGGGTTAAACCGTCAAACCTAAGATCCGTGTTATGAAAGTCTAATAACTAAATAGAAAAAAAATTTAATATCAACAAACTAAATAAAAAAAATTAATTAAAAAAAAAGCATCAGCCTTTTTACTGTGGACTGCACTGTGCAGTCCACAGTGAAAGGCATAAAAAAAAGCAAAAAACAAAAACTAAAGGCTTCAGATTTTTCACTGTGGACTGCATATAATATTAAAAGATTAAATCGGAAGAACAAAACTAATGAGAAAAAAGAAAAAACATCTGAATCAACCGGGTTAACCCGTCAAATTAGGTTAACCTATTAAACCTGAAATTCGTATCATGAAAGTGTGATAACTAAATAGAAAAAAGATTTATTATTAATGAAATAAATTAAAAAAAAAAGATTAATTAAAAAGTAAAAAGCAAAGAGAAAAAAAAAACTTACAGGAAAAAAAAACTAATAAAAAAAAGAAAAAATATCTGAATAAACTGGGTTAACCCGTCAAACCTGGGATCCATGTCATGAAAATCTGATAATTAAATAGAAAAAATTTAATATTAAAAAACTAAATTTTAAAAAATAATTAAAAAAAGACAAAAAAAACTAAAAGAGCTTTTTCACTGTGGGCTATATTGTGCAATCCACAGTAAAATGCTTAAAAAGAAAAGGAAGAAAAAAAAAAACAAAGGCACGCGCCATGGGTTAAATTTTTTTTCTTGCATAAAAAATATCAAAAAATGCTAAAATCTAAGAGTGTTAGGTCTTTCTGCAAAGATATGCCCAAAAGCCTTTAGTTTAGTTGCAACGCTTGACCCAAGAGTAATATTTATAATATTAATAATAATATTAAACTTCCATAACTCAAGTTTAAGTGAGTCTGGCTGCAACACCGGACCCAAGAGCCTTGAATGTGAGTCTGGCTGCAAGGTCGTGTCATAAAAGTGTGATAATTAAATATATTAATTAAATAAAACAAAAAAAAAACAACAGGAAGAAAAAAAAACTAATGAAGAAAAAGAAAAGAATTTGAATTAACTAGGTTAACCCTTCAAACCAGGTTAACCTATCAAATCTGAGATTCGCGTCATGAAAGTTTGATAACTAAATATAAAAACAAATTGACAGGTTAACACGTCAAGCCCGGGATATGTGTCATGAAAGTCTGATAATTAAATAGAAAGAAATTTAAAATTAAAAAACTAAACTAAACGAAAAAAATTAATTAAAAAGAAAAAAAACAAAAAAAATTCCGGGTTAACTCGTCAAACTTTAAAAAAAACAAAAAAAATTCTAAGTTAACTCGTCAAACCAGGTTAACCTGTCAAACCCGGGATTCGTGTCATAAAAGTTTGATAACTAAAAAAAAAATTAACATTAACAAACTAAATTAAACAAAAAAATTCATTAAAAAAAACACAAAGAAAAAAAGCAAAAAAAAAAACCCATAAAGGCATAAAAAGCACAAAAAAAATTAAAAACAAAAAAAAATAGTTTAGCGTTTCACGTGGACTGCACAATGAAACACTGAACAATTTTAGTATATGTTATTAATTAAAAAGAAAAAAAGCAAAAAAAATTCGAGTTAACTCATCAAACCAAGTTAACCCATCAAACCCGGGATCCGTGTCATAAAAATTTGATAACTATATAAAAAAATTAACATTAACAAACTAAATTAAACAAAAAAAATTCATTGAAAGAAAAAAACACAAAGAAAAAAGCAAAAAAAAAAACCATAAAGACAGAAAAAGAAAAAAAATAAAATAAAACAAAAATAAAATAAAACAGAAAAAAATGAAAAAAAAAGAAAAAAGAAATAAATAAAAACTAAAAAAAAAACTGCATAGTGTTAGACTTGTATAATAAAATACTGAACAGTTTTAGTTTATTGTTAATTGTAATGAATAGATGAAGTTTTGAAGCTCAGTTAGTCAGGTTATCTTCTGTCGTCAATTCTAAAGACATCTCTGGCGGTAAAGTGCATGCCCACTTGATTTGTTAACCTTGATTAAATGTACAGAAGAACTTTAGAACAAAGGCTGGGCCAGAGCTTAATTAGCTGACAAGAGTCGAATACATTCGCATAAGACCTAGCAGAGGGGTTCCAGATCTAAAATTCCAAAACAGCTTCAAGAGTGTCCACACTGTATAGCTTGCATATAAATTCACTATGGCGGCCAGCATTCATCTAATCTCATACAAGGTCACGGTAT
>Ga0325404_1006630_pt1 | contig 12133 bp, 12 predicted proteins | sample PopdelMetagenome_18_FD_205664 | JGI IMG/M metagenome (GOLD analysis project Ga0325404, IMG submission 205664) | Populus deltoides microbial communities from Bellville, Georgia, United States - Xylem-Control-R1 | ecosystem: Host-associated > Plants > Phyllosphere > Stem > Wood/Secondary xylem... | reverse complement strand
GCTTTTTCTTATTTTGTTCATTTCTTAAGAGCAAAAACCAGAAATGTTGCTTTAAAAAAGCAATAAAGCTAACTTCAAAATGCTAACCAAGCTACAAGCCAACAACATTCTCAAAAAATCAGCAAAAAAGCAATAAGTTCCTCAACAACATCACTGCCACCTAAATTTCTAAAACGACAAAATCACCCCTAAGAAACTCAAAAATAAACAAACCCACAAAAACAACAAAGTTACAGACTTTAACATCCCCTCTTTCTTCTCATCAAAGGATAAAACAACCCATTTCACAAAAAAAAAAGGCCAAAAGATCAACTTCCTATAGAATTAATCAAATTTGATCCAACAAAGCCCATACATTCATCGAAGAGGCCAAAAAGAAACGATAAAGAAACCTGAGTGAAATAAATCTAGCAGATAAGCCATAAAAATGAAGCCCCAAGTGCCTTCTGCTTTACCCATTCTAATCATCTTTGAAATCCAAATCCAAAAACCTCTCTAATTTTCACCGAATCTTCACTTTCTTCATTTGATACCCTTCTCCCTGCTCTCTCTGTTTCAGGATTCAACCGTTTATTACAAGTTTCTTTTTATTGACATTAATGCCCACGTTCTTTTCTCTTTCTGGAACATAATACGATGCTAAGACAGGTCTTTTCGTCATTCATTGACAAACATCTGCCAAACCATAATCACAATAATGATGTAGCTAATACAAAGAGAATACAGTAATGAAACTCACGATCGCAGCAAAACAACAAAATAGTTCTACCATTAAAACAAAAAAAAATAAACACAGTTTCATCATTCCCCAGCAACAATCTGAATTAACTTTATCAAAGTACACTCATAAACAGAAACAATTTCATCCAATTACATTAATAAACAAGTTATTTGGACCTAAAACAAAAATAAAAGAACAAAAAAAATCCATCAACTACCACCACCAACCCCAACAACTTTAAAATTGAGATTTAGTTAATTGATGCATTTACACTCACAAACAAATCAGTAACCATTCAATGATTAAAATGAATCAATTTTTAGCACAAAGTATCATTATAAACACCAACCTACTAAGTAATCACTCACCGCTACAAAATCCATAAAAATCCATGAAAAAACTAGACTTTTACATCTAAAAAAACAAAAGTCAATTTCAAAAATTGAACTAAAAAACACATTAATCTAAGATACAAAACTAAATGAGAGATATTAAAGAGGAACTTTATAAAACATGATCTTCAAGTCCAATAAAAAAAATCACCACAAATATCATAGACAACTCTTCCATGGATTTCACCTGTCCAAGCTCTAACACTAGAAGCAAAGACTACTGACTATAGATTTAAAAAGGAAACTTACTTGTTATGTGAGAATTTGTTTTCTTGTCCCTGATTAATTACTTTAATGTTACTTCAATTACTAGAACTAAAGTGATAATTTACAATACGAACATCTTTATAAATCTTGTTAAGTTAATGTAGAGAGTCTAAGATGAGAGAAGAGAAAAAAAAAAAGAATTATGTTCTTTCAACAATGAAAAAACTTTTTTTTTCATATAAGTTATGTCCTTATATATATAAGTTAAGGAAGCAGTTACTTCCTTTAGTAACTCCTCTAATGACTTGGATCAGGCTTAACCCAATAGTCAGCATTTCTCACTCGCTCATAAAAAACTAAATCTATCTAATACATTATATTTCAAACTTGGACAAGAATTTCATACTTGATGAACAGACCGTGCTCCCTAAAGCACACAGTGAAAGGAGCTTTAATATATAAACTTAATACAGGCCATATAGAAGACATCAATCTCATAATTAATTATTCCTTAAAGTGTATTATTATACCTCAAATATTTTTTGTTACACATGACTGAATATAATTCAATCTCTCAAGAATTTCATACTCATTTCATCCTTACAATTACAAGTATTCTAAATCATATTAAATTTATTCAAGTAATATGATAAGTAATATGATCCCAACCGGTGAATACAAGTAATAGGTATAGAACTAAAATTATTTTTTTTTAACTCATATCAATCAAATCTGAATTAACTCGTTTTTCTAAGAGTATTTTTTTATGTCAAATCATTCCATGACTATAGGATATACTCCTAAAGTAGTGATCATTTATACATCACCTCATGATACAATCAAAAGTTACAAAGGGTAAGTTATTAAGATCTTATACATAATCTTCAAAACTCATATAATAAAGAAGTAGGATCCATTTTCTTATTCATGTAATGGTCGTCAGCACATGTAGTATGAAATACATGTTATAAGTGGAGTTTACTCTCTCTCTTTTTGAAAATAAATAGTGTATGTTGATGCTCTCCTTGTTAGAGGAAATACATCATACAAGTCTTAATTTTGTCACAAAAAATATAGATTTCAAATTAGAAAATCTCATTTGCTCACTGTCATTATTGGGAGATGAATAATTTTGTACTTGGCTTTAATCATAATAAACACATGAATTGTGGGAATTTATTCATGTCGATTTTTTTTTATTTAAGAACCACATCTTGGTCCCAACCAATGTGACATTTTAATAATTACTTTGAGTTAAAATTGCTCTCACTGCGCCCAAATCGCTTATTGGGCATGAAAACTCAATTAGTCTCAAATCTACTCACCTTATAAGTGCTAGAAGTCATTGCTCATGTGAGTGAGTCAATCTAAGTCTATCGATATACTTTAACAAATTGTACTATACAATGCTCAATATATTCTATAAAATAAATAATGAATAAAATGATATTTTAATGACATTTATTCATTACTCAATCACTGTAAACCTTTGTATGATCTTTAAAACTAGTTATATTACTAATTACATTCTACATAGGTCAAAGGATCTCACATGTCTAACAAATGCATCCCTTGCTATTGGTTTTGTGATTGGATCTGCAACTATAGAATTTATAGAAACTAGTTTTATTACTAATTACATTTTACATAGACCAGGGATCTCACTTGTCTAACAAATGCATTCCTTGCTATTGGTTTTGTGAGTGGATCTGCAACCATAGAATTTGTAGAAATGTGTTTTAGGATCAAGTCATGTTCAGTAATTGTTTCTCTAATGTAATGATATCTCATCTTGATGTGTTTGGTCTTTCCATGGTATTTTGGATTTTTTTGCCACAGCTACTGCAGTAGTGTTATCACAGTAAATTATCACTGGGTCTGATGCTGATTTGATAATTTTCAAATGATACAGGAAACTTTTTAACCAAACAACATTTTATATTGCTGCGAAGCATGCTACATACTCAGCCTCTATAGTAGATAAGGCTATGCGGGATTGTTTCTTTCTTCTTCATATTATTGCACTATCATTAAGCAAGAAAACATATCCCAAAATTGATTTGGATTGGTCGACATCTCCTTCCCAATCAGCATCAAAGTAACTAATCAATCATCAATCTTTCTTTCCTTGGTAACATAACATGTAATTTGAAGTTCCTTTTAGATATTGTAAAATCTTTTTGACTGTCATCTAGTGTTTCTGAATAAGGTTTGATTGATATCAGCTAACCAATCCAATAGCATAACATATATTAGGACATGTGCACATCATTGTATACATTAAACTACCGACGACACTAGCATAAGGTACTTTGGATATTTTCTCATTTTCTTCTAGAGTCTTGGGACACATATCACAACTCGGGCTCAAGCTTTTATCAACATGGGTGTCTATTAATTTGTTATCTTGCATATAGTAGCGCTCTAATATCTTTTTGATGTAAGTCTCTTTAATTAAACCCAAAAACCTTTTAGTGCGATCTCTTATGATTTTCACACTAAGAACATAGTTGGCCTCACTCATGTCTTTCATTTCAAAGTTTGATGACAACCCCCTTTTAGTAGTTTTAATCATTTCTTTGTTATTTCTAGCTATTAAGATGTCGTCAACATATAAGGACAAGATTATAAAACTATTGTTAGAACATTTTACATAAATGCAATAGTCTTCTTCCATCATTGTAAAACCATCCTTAAGGATAGCTTGATGAAACTTGACGTTCCATTATCTAGAAGCTTGCTTAAGACCATATATGGATCTTTTAAGCTTGCAAACTTTGTGTTATTGTCTTTTAGTCTCGAATCCTAAAGGTTGATCCATATAGATCTCTTCATTTAATTCTTCATTGAGAAATGCAGTTCTAACATCTATTTGATATAACTCTAGGTTCATATGTGCGACTATAGCTAAAATAAGGTGAACTAAAGTAATCCTCACAACTAGTGAGAATGTATCTTCATAATTAATTTCCTCTTCTTAAGTGTAGCCTTCAGCTACTAATCGAGCCTTATAACATTCTATGGACCCATCCGAAATAAAAAAAAAATTCAAAATTATTTTATATTACAGGTACATAAATAGGATTTTCAATTGTGTCATCTACTTCATCAAAGTCATCTCCTCCAAGTTCATTTTGCTCGAACCATGAAACAAATTTAGTAGTAGCATCTAAATGATTTATGCTTCTTCCAGTGCATCGTATATCCTTTTTAGTATTTTGACATTCCTTCTCAAGCAGCATTTCATCAGCAAGATTGTTAAAATCTAAGGATTCTAGCCTATATTCCAACGATAGTCGCACTAACATCTATTTCTCAGGCATAAAATTGAGAACGATTAACATTTAATGTTCCATGGAGAACTTGTAAACACCATCATAGTCAGTATACTCATCCAATGTGCTCTTAAATTTTATGAACAAGATTAATGATATAACTCAATAAATGATCAATTTGTAGTTGTCTGTCCACTAGAACAAAAATATTTCAAAAGCATATAAATATAATAATTAATATTTAATTAAAGCACGTATCATTTTTTTATTTTAAAAAAAATTAAATCGCCACTACAATTAATCAATATTTAATTGCCACTCTACCTTTTTATTTGTTTTTTTTTTCAACTGCCAAATGGTAGTTACACATGGCAATTACTCTCAGGTTTTTTTTTTCAACTACCAAATGGTAGTTGCACATCTGCCATATTCCAGATGTGTATTTGCTTTATTTGGCAGTTGTGCCATTTAAAACAAATTTTCAATAGACATAATTTTTTATTTTTTTAATTAACAAATGACAATTATACAACTGTTATTTATTTGATAGAAGGGTCTTTCTAATTAATGATAGAAAAGACAAAATCCTAACCAAATTATAATTATTCATTCTTCAATGCTTCATCAAATTTGAATGATAATACATCAGATAAAGTTTTGTCAATCCAAGACTTAACGGAAGCATTCTTTCAACACATAATGTACAAATAACGTTTATGCAGTAACAGGTGTATTGCACACAAAAAAAATACTAAAACAATGGCTCCGCTACCAATGTAGATTTAAAAAGGAAACTTATTTGTTACATGATAATTTATTTTATTATCCCTGAATCAATTACTTCAACGTCACTTCAATTACTAGAACCAAAATGATATTCCACTATACGAACGTCTTTATAAATCTTGTCAACTTAATACAGAGAGTCCAAGATGGGAGAAAAGAAAAGGAGAACTATATTCTTTCAACAATGAAAAACTTCTTTTTTCATATTGGTTATGTCCCTATATATATAAATTGAGGAATGATTACTTCCTTTAGTAACTCATCTAATAACTTGGACTATCTAATAACTTGGACCGGGCTCATCCCTCATGAGCAGACCAAACCTAATCCAACAACCAACAATTGTCACGAGGTTAATTTCTCATCGAAATTTTCATCCCCTCTGCGACAGTCTAGTCCCATTAGACTTATCCTTTCATTTATCGATCTACTTGTGTTTACCTAGCAACTAAGTGTTTCTCCTTACTAAGAGGTTTCCCTACACTCTTCCTTGTTACGAGACAAGCAGAACACACAAGTAGAAAAGGTGTAACATATATAAACACACAAGTTATTACGGGAACCAATCCTAACCTTTATTAATCTTAACAACAAAGGAAATACACAAATTTGTATGTGTGTGCTATGCACAAAACTTGCATGCTATACATTTCTGCCTACATAGCCAAGGCTCTCTAGCTTATTTATAAATAAGCATATGAAAGGTTACACAACATACAACTACCATCCCTCCATTTTAGGGAGTAGTGGGGCACTTTCTCCCCCATATTCCCGTAAACTTAATGGGTGGTTTTGATCAATGATCTCATGATTTTAGTGTCTTGATGAGCAATCCCAACTATGATCCCACGTTCAGTAACCATGTCTCCATGATCTAGACATCCATTTCCCCCCAAGAAGCCATGATCATAACTATTATAATAAATCACTAGTATTGTTGTGTAACTATCAGTCTATGCTTTTGAATCTGCCATGTTTATTGTCTGCCTTGGATTGTCCTTCGTCCAAGTGGTGTTTTCATCAAGTCTTGAACTATCCATCGTACAAACATATCGCTGGCCCCTACTGCCAATTCTGTCAACACTGCTAATTCTATTGACGTTGTCGATCTGATTAGTGCTACCAATTTTGACACTGCTGCCGAATTTGACATTGTCCATTGTGTCATTCTAGCAGTGTTTTTCATCAGCGTATTCATTTCGGATTTTGACTCTATTACAAACCTCCCCCACTAAAAGAAGCTGAAGCCCTCATCGAACAGACTTATAATACCCCTACATCACATTTACCCACTGTCACAAATTTATGCCCAACACACAAGGCCTCTCGGTTCTGCCCACATTCAATAAAATTTTATCCACCAAATCAGTGATGCCTAGAAAACTTTGACATTCTCGTCGTCAAATAGTTTTAGAACCAAGCTATGACTAAAGTCTTTTTCAGAGTCTTGCTTGTTTCCCACAAAGTCAAAACACAATTTGAGTCTCAACCCAAAGCATTGAGACCAATCTCATCAATCTCATTTGGCCAAAGACAAAGCGGCACCTCTCCACGATCACTTAATTTCCATGTCTTCCAGAATTTGTATGCGACTTTCCTAAGCCACACATAAGCTGTCCTCATTTATTAGCAATCCCACATGCCAACTCGTAAACTCGTAAGCCTATTTTCATGATATTTCCATCCTTTTTCTCATAAATAATACCATATAAAACCACTTTGAAGAATCACGTAAATCCCTATAAAATCCGCTCAACTCTCTAATTGTTTCATATAAAACTTGTAAGCAAAATGAGACAACCTTTTTTGATGATCAACGTAATTCTATGTTAAAGTTTCTTCACAAGTCCCAACCCTGCCTAAGCATGCACACACGTAGCATTTCAGCATCAAGCCCTCCTAACCTGCTATCCATATGCCTACTGTTGTACCTAAGACACTTCATGGCACCATTTTTAGTTGATGTAGCAGCCTTACTGCTCCCATATTTGCTGCATGTTTCATCCACCAAAAACTCACAACATGATAACCCATCAAAGGCCAATAACACTATGTTTTTATGACCTTGAATCTCTCAACATCAAGATACATAGAATAGCCACCTATACTACCTCTCCATTAAGGCAACATACTAAATCATCCTTGTCGATGATTTTGACTTCTCAATCGAACCTACTAACCCAATCATTGAATTTGTCACTTAAACTATTCATCATCAAAATACAGACTCCCAACGTCCTCAAAGTTATTATATTACCTCCCCTCCAAGGCAACATACCAAACCAAATTCATCTAGTCTGGTGCCTCAACCAAATCTCTGCATAACTTGGCTGTCGAATTCTTCACCTCAATCAATCTTCATCGTCAAGGTTCCTTGAATTCCTAATCACTACAGTATAGCCTATCTATTGGCTACAATTCCAGCATAGCTATTTTGCTTCTATCACCCTGATCTTCCATTGACAAAATGCACAAAACAGACCCCAAGTCTGCCCCACCCAAAGCAGTCTTGCCTAACCATACCCACCTCCTCCAAGCTGGTCCCAACATGACGAAATTCCATCTTAGCCATTAAACACATGTATGGGATTTACGTGTATGATGTCCTTATCACCATCTTTCATAACGATAATATTGAGTTTTCCCTCTTCGGGTAGTCTCTAGCAGAGTGATTTCCATCGCATAAGAAGTAGTAGAAATTTGGTTTTGAACCCTTACTGATTACCTTCCCATCTGACTTTCCATTGTCAGCGACATGTTTAGGTACTCCCCCACCAAATTTTTTCTTCTTTTTCATCTATCCTTCCCCTTAAAGTTTGACAAAAACTAAGAAGCTCCAGTAGTCCCTTCGCTGGTTTTTACTCTAAAGTCTGCCAATCCATCAACAACGGCAATGGTTAAAGAGAACTCTGAAATCTTCTGCCTCCTCAACTCTAACTATGCCCATGACTGAAGTCCAGACAGAAAGTTGAATAATTTGTCCTCCTTGGACATGTTGTCAATATCTATGATCAAAGAATTGAATCTCTTCACGTAATCCCTCACCGATCCATCATGCCTTAAATTTTTCAAGTCTTCCCTTGTTATCCAGGACGTGTTGTTGGGTATAAATTATTCCTTTAACTCCTATTTTAGACCCTCACATGTCTTTGTTTTTTCTCGTCCAACATTTATGTCCTCTTTGATCCTTGTTTGCCACCATAACTTTGTATCACTCGTTAGGTACATCACCGTGATGTCCACTTGACCGTCAACATAGATTTTGGCCACGCTAAAATAATGTTTCATATCCCATAAAAAGTTCTCCAGATCTTTTGAACTCCTTGTTCCAGCAAATAGTTTCAGTTCTAAAACCTTTGGCTTGAAGGATCCAACACCCTCAATATTGTTTGCATCTGCCTCCTCAAGACAGACAACTGTTCATCGACAGCCTACCACTTACGAACTATTTTTGTCGCGAGTTCGACATACTGTCCATCAGCTTTTTTAACGATATCCATTACCATCTCTAACTTGTTATGAAATGAATAATCTTCATCTTCAGGAATCTGACCCATCAAGCACTCAAGATGCGTCAATCTTTCCTGAATTGCCTTCATAGCATTAGGTATATAAAGTTCAGCCACCAATTTCACAACTATCCCAACAATGGCTCTCCCAAATCAGTCTGTTGATTTGTCCACAAAACAATCTTGTCATCCTAATAAGAACGTAACCGCGTTCTAATACCAATTATCATGGGGTTAATTTCTTGTTGAAATTTCAGCCCCTATAGAGCAGTCTAGTCCCACTAGACTCAACCTTTATCGATTCACTCGTATTTGCCTAGCAACTAAGTGTTTCTCCTCACTAAGAGGTTTCCTCACACTCTCCTTTGTTATGAGACAAGCGAAACACATAATAGAAAGGACGTAATGTATATTAAACACACAAGTTATTATAGGAACCAATCCGAACTTGTATTAATCTCAACAACAAATGAAATACACAAATCCATATGTGTGTGCTATGCATAAAACTTGCATGCTATACAATTCTGCCTACATAGCTAAGGCTCTCTAGTCTATTCATAGACAAGCATATGAAAGGTTACAAAGCATATAACTATCATTCCTGCATTTTAGGAAGTAGTGGGGCACTTTCTCCCTCATATCTCCATCATGCTTCCACGTTCCGCAACCATGTCTCTATGATCTGGACATTCATTTCTCCCAAGAAACCATGATCGTAACTGTCGTAACAACCCACTTAACATAGCTGTGTAATTGTCAGTCTATGTTACCGAATCTGTTGTGTTTATTGTGTGCCTTGGACTGTCCTTTATCCAAGTAGTGTTTTCGTCAAGTCTTGTACTATCCATCGTCCAAACTTATTCTTAGCCTCTGCTATCAATTCTGTCAATGCTGCTGATTATTGTCGCACGTCCCCCACGCGGCGATTCGACGATTTTTGTTATGTTGCTTTGCTTGATTGGTTCTTGGGAATCGCCACCTAGTATTTAATTGAGAGCTACTAGGAAACCCGGGTGCACTGGTCTTCATCATATATTCAAGAGTAAAGGACTGATTGTGGCTAGGAAAGGTATTAGCACCCCTAGCACACCCTACCTGAGGTAAGCTGCTTTGCGGTTTGATGTGATTTGAAAATTTGAAATATTAATCAAATTCTAAGGTTTTAATAAATCAGTTATTAAATCCCAGAATATATGTAGAAACATGTTCTTACATTTTCATGGAAAATATAACATGATTTTATTTGTCCTTGAGATATTTAACCATATTCAAATTAAACAATTAACTCTTTTTGTCTTTTTTGATTTTTTACAATTCAATAACATTAAAAAAAAAATACAAACACACACATCTCCTTTACTATTTTCTCACCTGTACTTACATGTTTACAATGTCAACAGAAATCAAAATTAACCAAACAAAACCTTAACAATTACAAAATACATTCCCAAAACATAACAGTAACTGCAGGGAAACTATCTGGAATTTGCGGGAACACTAGCGGCGCGTGGACCTCACACACCACCGCCACTGGTGGCGCGTGGACCTCACGCACCACCGCCGGCAAAGACCAGCAAACTGGTGGATCAGGATCGTCTCCTTCTTCTCTTCCTGTTCGTACCGGCGGTGCATCTCCCAATCACCTGCAAAGCAACCCAACAACACAAGCAGTATTTCACTTTCGTTTTCCTTTTTCTTTTAGATCTGCCATCATCTCCCTTCGTTAATGCTTTCTTCTTCTGGGTTCAATGCCGCCATTGCTTGCTGCCGTTTAGATGGTTACAGATCGAAGAAGAAGCTGTCGCTGGTGGCGCGTCGGCATACGCGACAATGAGACTCAGGGAAGATTAACTCAAGGGACTAACCACTGCTGTTGGCTGAGGGAGCAGTTCAGTGGTTCATTTGCAGGCCGTCCATGCCCACTGCCGTGCGTGGGGGAGGAGCTGCTACGGGGCCAGGAGAAGACTAGGAAGAAGACAGCGGGAGCTGCCGCCGTGTTCGATCTGAGGAAGAAAGGAACGGTGGCCAGTCTCTGTTGGGTGGAGCTGGAGACCGTGAGAAGAAAATGGGAGGCTTCTGTGCAGAGGGCAGGTCTTGGCTGCCGCTGTTGGAGGTTGATGTGGGTGTGGCCTTGGCTGGTTTTTGTGAGAGGGAGCTGCTGCGGGGCTGCCTTGGTTCTCTCTTCTGCTTTTCCAAGGCCAAAGGTGGGGGAAGGTGGCGGCTTGTCTTAGTTTCAAGGGTGGCTGCTGCAGAGAAGATGAAAGCTTTGGTTTTTTACCTTTCGGGTGGCTGCAGGGGGAGGAAGGTTTTTAGGTTTAGGGTTTTTCTTTTGTTGGCTGCCCTTTCCCCTGTAAAAATTTTCTTCCCCCCTGCCTCTTAATTTTTTTTTCCGTGTAAATTTCTCCCCCCTTTTATTTTCACTGTAGCATGGTATTTATAGGAAAAGTTTTACTAGGTTTTCAAACTAGTCCCTCAACTTTTCCTTTCCTTTTCTTTTCCTTTCTTTTTGTAAATTTTGATTTTTCTCATTTTTTTTTGTATTTTTGAAAGCGAGCAATTTCAATGTCAACTCAACAAGGAAAATCAGTGATCATGAAATTTACGCGTTAAAAGTTGAACGCGTTCCAAATACCTTTAAAAATTTAAATTCTTTTGTGATGACGTTAAAAATGCTAAAAACAATGTAAATATATCAAAAATGCATTTTTTGAGATTTTCATTGTATTTTGCTTTTTTTTTATTTTTTTAAAATTTTATCAAAAATATAAATCAAAAATTAGATAACAACAATTATTATCAACATTGGCGATCTCATCAGTATTGCTGATTTTGACACTTCTGCTGAATTTGATATGGTTCATTGTGTCATTTCAGCATAGGTTTTTTTTGGTTAGTGTGTGTGTATATAAATATTTTTAATTTATTGTTTTATTTAAATTATAATATTGGAAAAAAAATTATAAAGCAAAAGTTTAGGAGGTAAAACAGTAAGTAATAAATTGAAAGCGCTGCCATTTTTGTTCTTGTTTCTACAAATACAAAAGCTCATCAATCTTCTTCACTAACACTCTACTCGTGAGATTTTCCATTTGGTTTGTATCCCTATGAAGAGCGAACTGATTTTTCAATTAAAAGTAGTGGGCTGATCTCCATTGATGATCACTAACCAATTCTGAGGGATGTGCCACTTCTTCTGTTCGGTTTCTGTCATTTCTATGTTCAATATGTTTGCAAAGTAGT
>Ga0325404_1006619_pt1 | contig 12142 bp, 9 predicted proteins | sample PopdelMetagenome_18_FD_205664 | JGI IMG/M metagenome (GOLD analysis project Ga0325404, IMG submission 205664) | Populus deltoides microbial communities from Bellville, Georgia, United States - Xylem-Control-R1 | ecosystem: Host-associated > Plants > Phyllosphere > Stem > Wood/Secondary xylem... | reverse complement strand
GAACGAGTTTTGTTATTTGGTTAAAAAAATTAAGTAAATTAAATCTTTGTGAGTATTGTGTTTATGGTGAATATTACGAGGTAAATTGAGCGTTAATAATAAAATACTAGAATGTTTATTTGATATTATGATAACCTCATACAAAGTAAATTAAAATCATGAAGATCAATTTAAAATCAATTAAATGTTAAAGGATAAAATTAATAAAAAAAATTATATTAAAAGAAAAAAAAATAAAAGATGAATTAAAAAAAAAAAACACTAACTGGCATTATTATGAAGCCTGACCTTGTCAAATAAGAGAACAGAACTAGAATCACATGAGCATACTACCACAACTTGGTTTTCTAAAGGGATCGTCTTGGTGGGAACGAAATGGGCCGTGAGACAGCCTATTACTTTTGGGCGTTTGTAATGTACATGGTCCTGCTGATCAAAGTTTCCATTCCTGACAAGGTTGCTATTTAGGCCATGATGCTGAATGGAGCTCGAATTTGAGGCCCCATTAGAGCTCTCACTAGGCCCAATCTCCGAGAATATTTGAAGTACTAGGCTGGCCCCATTAATGCTTTGAAAATAATCATATATATAAATAAAAAAAGGGTTCTCATTAAGAAAAGGAGAAAAACCCTCATGCACCTCAAGAAAAAGCTAGGCGCTTCAATATCGTGGGGATTTCTTTTAGCCATTGTTGATAACATTTCGCATCATATCATCTATGATGTTAGTTTGATACTCTTTTCACTTCGAAACCTTGTCACGAAACCTTTCTTGTCATCTCATCCCACATGTCTGTCTTTCTATGCTTTTCTATGTTTCCATCTACGTGTAGCTCTGGTTAGGGATTTTTGACTTGATCAACAATAATGTCACGCGGGGACATAGAACAACCCCCTTTATTTATGAAAGCTTCTCCTTCCATCAAAGGTGGCATTAGGCATCTTTAAAGCAAGATTAACGCCTCGGACAGAAAAGATTGTTGAACAATTTTTGACATGGATTGTTTCGGCATCGGGTCCTGTTGCAAGCTTGCATCCCCTTGCCATAGCTTTCACGTTAAGATCGATCCCTGAAATGCGATTTCAATTTCAATGATAGTAGTTCTTTCGATCCAAAACTCAATGTGCCTCCGAAGGGATTGAGAAAAGGTAAAAAAAAAAACCCATTAAAACCAACATTCAATGCAAAGTTAAGAACCCTCCGAACCTTTTGACTTGATGATATTTGAAAAACAAGTGGGCACAGATCAGTCCTCTCAACCACAGACTATTGTTCCTAGATGTAACCGAGACAAAACACAGGGGTTATCATCTTGTCTAAAACTTTATATGGCAACATGTGGCCCCTAATAACACATGTCAGCGTCCCATTTAGTGGACGGTAGTGGGTCCTTCTATCAAAATTAACAAGAGGTCCCCTTCTCCTCCTCCTTCCGTTATTGGTCGTTGGTTGAGTTAGGCCTGCCCTTTGCCTCCGTTCCACTAACCTCAACAGCAAATGAAGTACTTGAAAATAGACTAGTGAAAGAAAAACAAACTGGACCCCTTTTCTCTTCTCTTGATCAATCACACTTCCCTCCTCCTCTTTGAAATTTAATCGTGGATACTGTTCCATTGGGCGATTGGTGCTGTTTTCCCCACTGTTTCTGGTTGACTTTGTCACACATATCAAGTTCTGAGAGGAATATTTCCGAGTGCATCATTGAAGGAGACGAGTTGATCAATGCATGTTCCTCATGGTATAGGAGATGTCCGTTTGCTATGTTTAATTAGAGTATCAAATTCCATCTCGTCCCATTCTGGCTCCATGACTCTAACTCACGAGAAGGAAAATGCAGCTGGACTACTAGGTATAGTCCTCTTATTTAGAGCCAAATCACAAATAGCTATTATCATAATGCTTTATAAGTTGCTTTTCCTTCAAAGCTTTAAGAAGGATGGAGAAAGAAGAACAAATATAGAGACTAAGGAAGGGAAAGAAATAGCAGGTGAAAGATAGTTAAAACATAAATTAGTCAACATTTAAAATGGGAATGTTCGTAAGCATCTCATACTTAATTACAGCTTAACAGAAAAACATTAAATTTTAACTAGAATAGAGCATTTAAGAAGCTTAACATATTGAGATTAATTGCAATAATTTACAAAAAGAATTCCCACAAAGGAAATTTCAATGCTGATTGTCCAAAATTAGCTCCTTTCACTTCCAAACCCATCTACCGATTGTTTACTGCAGCCATCCACATATCACCTAGAGATATCATAATTTTGAGAGTAGCCAAGTTGCTCAATTTCCCAGCTCAACTTCGATGCGACTCTTTCATGACAGGGGACATACTCCTGTGACATTCAACAAGTACATGATGACCAAAGTTTCAGTATTATCGCTTATATTTCACACCAAGGAAAATACTAATATTAATCTCTTAAAAGAAAGATAAATAACCTAATGAAACGGGGAAAGTAGGTTTTTATATGTAACAGGAGTATATAAGATCTGAGAATGAATAGATCTTGTTTGCTGAAGAGAGATTAATTTGATGAATTTGAGCGGCCAAATCTTCCAAGCTTAGATATGGTTTCTTTAGCGTACCTCCAGTTTCTTCACCAACTCTTTTGCTGTTGGAGCGGATAAAATAATGTTGCGTGCACTGGGACTAACAAAACCCTCCTCCACAGCTTTGTCAATAAATGAGAGCAGAGAATTATAGTATCCATCAACATTGAGCAGTCCAACCTTCACAATGTGGAAACAGGATGCATTGTTAGTTCTTTAAACCAAGATATAGCAGCTAAGATGTTTCCAGCAGACAGTAAAGCTGTAGGCATCACACATGGTATCAGTTTTGTTAACATGGAAATTACCGGTTTGTCATGAATTCCAAGTTGAGCCCAGGTTATGACTTCAAGTAACTCTTCCAGCGTTCCATAACCACCTATATTTAAAAAACAAATAGATATTTCAAACTTAGACATTGTAATCCAAATTAGAGCTTAGCTGAACATAGGCATTTCAGAAATGTACATATAATTAATATTAGCAGAAAAGGAAACGGCTCAAAAATGTTATACCAGCAGCAAGGGATTCAAGATATATCAATTACTTGGCACCACAAATCAGTAACGAACCTAGATAAGTATCTGTTCACTCTGAATATTTATAGTGTAAATATATTTTTGTTACAATTTACTCTCCATATTAAATATTTGCAATAATGACTTCAAGGATCGTCAGTACTCCATTTCTACATCTTGACCTTATCTTCTATGGATTTTGGAGTGGGGGGGTTTGTCAAGCATCCTGAACATGGTCTTCAATGCAGGGACATAATCTTCTGCCAACCCATGAAGGTCATGATAGCTCTCATCTTATCATGTTAAAGAGTGGATGTCTTTCATTTTTTGCTGTGGTTGTGATCTTGTGGTTGTGGAAATTCTATGACTAAAGGGAGTCCACATGAAGAGTAAATTGGCCATTATGTCCAAGCATGTCGTCCTTTGCCCAGTATTTTAGATACATGATATTAGTGGCTGTGAAAGAGGTGGGCATCATTGCCTGTTAGGTGCAGGTGCAGGTGATAGTTGAGCATATATATATATTTAGGTGAAGCGTGTTTATGTGTCCCTTGCCCTCAATATGCTGGGAAATAAATGGCACTGTAACATTTAGAGGCCACGGAACTACATTAGAGGAAAGGAGCATACTAGCCACAGATGCAGACTTCCTTAGCAGCTCATAATTTTTCAGTGTAAGAAGTTGATGGGTCAAAAACTTGGGTTTGAATTGTTGTTATGTAATCATGGGTATATGGGGGCTGTGATGGAAGGTTCAAAAGGATGTGATAATTGAGGCTTTCACACTGTTGTTTCCACAGTATTACCAGATGATATCATTTATAGAAACAACATAAAACAGCAACTATAGCCTAGATCTTCTGTAAAAAAGTAAAATCCTAGATCCTTGGCACCAAGTTAAGGTTTTTAATCTCTTTTGACAGCCAAATTTCTCCTCACAATGTGTGTATACCCACTTATTTAGTGGCACGAGGATATGACAACTTGTAAAGGAGGAACTTTAAACGCAATCAATAATCTAATAAGCATTAATTGTAGACATGCGTTTGCAGTGGTATAGTTAATTAGGGCAGTTTTTCATCTTTCTCTTTCTTTTTTCGTGGAGGTGAGGTGGTAGTTTTTCTTGGATGGGAATAGACAGGCATCTGAGAGAGCAGACAAAGGAAAGTGCTATCAGGCATCCTCAGAACTCAGAGAATCAAATCATGAGACATGGCCAATCTGGCACTCTAAAATTAGTAAAATGGAAAAAGAAGCAACAGATGGTCCGTATGATTTCTTGGATTTTTTTCAAATTTTCGTGCAAGTGAGGATTTTGCAGGGTTTATACTAACCTGGTAAGGCAATAAAAGCATCAGAATGCTTAGCCATCTCTGCCTTCCTTTGATGCATATCTGCAACTGCCTTCACTTCCCCTACTGTTTCGCCAGTTAACTGAAAAAGGATACAACAGGCACAGTGAAAGAAAGTAAAAAGATCAAAATTTTGTGTGTGTGAGAGAGAGAGTGAAGTTTGGAGTGTTGTGCAGAGAAGCAATGATGAGTTTTTGCAGAAGTGGTGGGCTTGATTCATAGAGTTCAACTCACGCAAGTTCGTAGCCAGTAATTCTTTAGCTTAAAAGAAAACGAAATTCGAAATTTAGAAGAATCCAAGCAGGAAAAACACAAGTAGTAAATACCCTACTACAAACCAGAGATGGCAGTAGAAAGTAGAAACCAAAATTATATATGAAAAAGGTGTAGTGCTACGTGCCAACTACCCAAGTATTCTGTGGATAAGGCTATCAAGTATTCATCAGAGGAACAGAAACCTTGAGAAACAAACAAAAATGACAAAAAAAAAATAACAACAACTAGCTGATAAAGGGAAGAGGGAAGTCCCCAGTAGATAAAAGAAAGTAGCAAAAAGCGAGGGAAAAAAAAAACCAATAGAAAAGAAAATGAAAAGCCAAAACTCTATTTTACTCAAATCCAGTCAAAGAAAAAATAAGAGAAGAACAATAAAGTTGGAGGCTTTTTTTCTTTGGGAAAATAAAAAGAAAAGGTGGGAGACTCTTTTTTCTTTTTTCTTTTTTTCTTTCTGGGTATAGCAGACATACCTCTCGAGGCATGAGCGTCTTGGGAATAACTCTGCAGAGAGACAATAATATGACAAAAAAACAAAATATCATAACCCCAACCACTGATTTACTATCTTAATTCATCTCAGTGCTATTTTAATGCAAGAATTAGAGGACAAAACTTGAAGATGAAGGAACAGTTGATTACCCAATAACATGACGACCACCATCATGAACAGCTTGTGAAACCAAACCCATCAAACCTATGCTACCTCCTCCATAGACCAGATCAATGTTCCGTGAAACCTGCAAAATAAACGGCAACATAGTCATATCTATCACCTCACCTCATGGAAACCAAATGATGGCCATCTCAGGAAAGCTCTTAATGTGGGTACGTATGGGCTCAAACATACTCATGTAAAAAATTATCGATGACCAAGTTTGACAGAAAAGAAAGAAGGAAAAAATGTTATTGTCTGTACATCAAAGCAGAGCCGAGAAAGAAAGAACAAGAGGCAGAGTATGAGGAAAGTTTCCGGTTTTAGCACAAGTAAAATGTAGAGAGCCAAGTTACAAAAATGTAGAGAAAGAAAAAAGCTGGCACAAGGAATTTAAGAAACTTTCTTGTACTTTTTCTTGAATAAGCAACGAAAAGAAAATGCAAATCAATGGGCAGAGGCGAATAATAAAGAAGAAGTACCAATTCGTTGCCAAGGTCAATAGCAGCAACTTGATAGCTAGTCTTCTTGCCTTGACTACTCCCACAAAACACACAAATCCTCTTGAACTTGGACAGCATTGATTGCTGTTGCTGTAGAGTGATCGTTGTCTCAACCATATCCATTTCAATTTTGAATATTGCTCACTATATATATGATTCTCTGTTATGTCGTTTTTGCTAACCTCTCTATTACTAGTACTACTTGGTATTGTGTGTGTGTGGATGTGTCAAAGACTAAAAAGGAAGGAGGGAGGGAGGGAAGCAGAGAAAAACAGAGAACAAGGAGGAAATTAAAGAGACCGCCTTGGTATGGTTTCTTTCTTGGTTTTGCTTGGCCACTATTAATTTCGAGGGTGCACCTCTATTTGTTTATATAGAACGTTTACACACGTGACAACACTTCACCGCATGCTTCCTCCTCCTCCTCCCCCCTCCACTCACCTCCCTCACGCATACTCCTAGTTAATATTGGCAATTTGGCACACGTGGACCCCTTCTTTTCTTTCTTTTTTATGCATTAACAGTGTTTATCATTCCAAACCCATACACCCCCTTTAAAATCAAATAATATAAATATTATATATAATAATAAATAAATAAATATTGTTTTTTACTGTAGAGAAAACAAACGTAACTAGAATTTAATAACGGTATAAAATCTGTACATAGACATAACATTAACACTCAAATGTTATGGTACGTAAAATTAATGCTATAAATTTTTTTTTTTATTTGAGGAAATCACACCCTTTCAAAATGTATATTTTATAGGCCTAGATAAGTGAATAAAATTCTAGTTATTCCAGACTCTTACAAAAAATACATGCCTTGACTCGAACTCAAGACCTATTATGCAGATCTCAAATCTTTTATCACTATGCTACATTTCTTGAAAATAAAACATAGAACTTTTTAAATATGTATAATATCCACGAGAAACTTAGGTCAACTTTTTATATTCAATATGGACAAATAAAAAAAATGAATTAATCAAGTTTATTATTTATTAAAAAATCAGAAATTGAGTTGGATATGTATTTTATCTAATTACATCCATAAACACTTTTTTTTTATCCTTTTCCAAATTTTATTATAAAAAAAGGCCCTGCTTTTTCAAAACTCCACTTGTTCATACTGTAGTCGTCTTTGGATATGGCTTTGGATTGATTGTTCGGATTCGATATATATGGGTTTGGATGTTTTCCGATCGGCTTTTCCATTTACTTTCTTCTACACATATATTTTCCTTGAGAAAGCCAAATATTGTCCGTTGGACGCTTTAAAACTATTTCTTTATTTGACGAGTGGCAGGTGAAAGTTTAATTAGAACCTGTAGTTGGGAATTAAGCCGATAATTTTAATTAATAGGAGGAGCTGCCATTCTTGCCATCGCACAACGCGCATCAAGATTCAAGTTTTTTTTCTAATCCAAAAGTTCTTCACCTTTTAAACCAGAAGCTTTTCAAGATGAAGACAGGCTCTCTTTTTTTCTTGATGAAGCCAGAAAAGAGAAGGGCCAAATACGGACATTCTTAGATGGGTTCATTTCTTTAATCCTAGTAAAAATGGGCACTTCTCTTAAAGTATTGAACACTAATATTGTACAACTACATTAATTATATGAAGAAGAAGAGCAATTAGCAAGCTAGCATGGGTAAAATTCAGAAATACCCAGATGATAGCATAGAGCATTGTGCGTTGATGATTGAAATTAAAACAAAAGTGGGTAATGGCCTATCACCCTGTACCCTCTTCCGCCATCCCTTACTCGACACACTTGCTGTGTGCATAGGAAACATATTATTTTTATACACACACCTCCCTCCCCACCACCACCACCACCTCGCCCCTCCGAGCAGCATGCATGCCTTCTCACTAATTGCACTTGCCTCTTATCCACCTATCACATCTCTCTCTCCCAAAGACCAAAAAAAAACCCCACAATTTTATACCATTTGTATTTTCCTTAGCACCCACTTGCTCGTTTCTTATTATTTTCTGTACGGTCCTTGCTTAATGAAGTTGCTGCCAGGATTGCAGGAACTGAACCATGCTATTAAACTAAGGTGTAATGCATTACTTTAACATCTCCAATCCCTAAATTAGCTTTTATCTAGCTAAAGCTAGCCCTTTTCTGCTTATTATATCTACTCTTTTTTTCTTTATTTTTTATCATCTGTCTACTTCCTGCTCACAGCCTCAGTATAGAAATTATAAACTCATAATGCTATTCTTAATAGGGGACGATCGAGCATTTAATTTACTTGTTAACTACTTGTGTACCTCCTGCATGCTTGCATGCGCATTTGACCCATGTTTTTGTGTGTTAGTGAGTGTCCCTTGTGTACTATGTTAGTGCTGCTCGTGGATCTTTTTTCTATTGCAATTAATTCTTCTGATTATACCATCTTACAAGGCAAACAAAGACTTCGGAATCATGCCTACCTATGATCTACTATACTACGAAATTTTGGCAAACAAAGAGTGCAAGTATACAATTACAATTCCATGACATTTTCTGAGGGATGATTAAAATATTATAATCTTATTAACTAATTGGACTCCCATGAATTCCATAACCCTAGCTAGAATGCCTGCTTTTGACTGGACATGAAAGATGAATTCAGTTTCGGTCTACAATCTTGGCCGTGCAAATTCCAAAAAAAAAATGCATGAATTTAATTTCTGAGAAGGATGAACACCTCCGTCCATGAAATTGCTTTCTAAGTACAGGAAATCAAATTATACAAACGACCTTTGAACTTGAATTTCTGAAGAAGAAAAAAGGAAAGAGAGAGAACAAGGGTGTCATACATATTATACCTGGCTAGTTGCAGATTCTTGACACATACCAGGCAAGATATCATTATTTTCTATTAGCAACCCTTTGTTTTAATTGTCATAGGACTAAAATAGAAAGAATCGTATGAAGAAAGCCTTCAAGGGTCCTAACAAATTCAAGCCTCATTTTCGAGAATTAGCACGAGGAATTACTTCACTAAATATTATATATTTTACAAGGCCGTCTTACATCATGGGTCGACTGAAATTGTTTTTCAATGTAAATAAATATGAATTATGGAATCAGTTCTGTTTAATAAACTTGACTAGTTAAAATAATATAATTAAAAAATACAAAACAATAAATTAATAAACTGACAAAAATAAATCAAAAACATAGAAAAGATAAAAAAAAAATCTCGACTCGAGACCTTCTAAATTAGCATGTCATTGTGACCAAGTCATGATTTTAAGATAACCCTAATGAAAGCAAACTGAATAAAAATATAAAGCTTAATTATCTAACAACTCAATGTTGAAAGGCAGAATTTTAAAAAAAATAATTAAAAAAACAATGAGAAAAAAATATCTAAGTCAACCTGGGGTAACCCGCTAACCCCAAAACTATTAAACACAGGATTGGGATGATCCTATAAAAAAGAAATTGAAGAAAAAAAACATGAAGATTAATTACCAAAAAAAAACCAAAGTCAACTTTGTTAAACTTAAAAACCCATGACCCTAATCATGAGCCCGAGCCCGAAACTAATTCTATAGAAAGCAAACTCTAAAAAATAACGAAGCAAAGTTCTAAATCATCAAAATGCTAAGGGATGGAATTAAAAAAAATGCAATAAAAAATCCAGAACAAAAGAAATGTCAATTAAAATAATGGGAACTAAATTTAATATAAAAATAATTTGAAATCAAATGTTGATTGATGAAATTAAAACAAAATTTAATTAAAAAAATGATTAAAATAAACAAACAACAATCAAAGGAATGAAGATCAAATTTGATATAAAAATAAATGAAACCAAATGATAAGGAGTGAAATTGAAAAAAAAATCAATCAAAAAAGATAAAAATAAACAAATATCAATCAAAAGAATAAGGATCAAATTAAAAAAAAAAATAAATGACACATTTATATTTTGGCAAGGAAAGGAAAGAAAAAAAAAAGAGAAGAGAGGAAAAATGTCTATTGAAGCCAAACCATCATCGTTGTGCACACGCATGACACCAACAAAAAAAGGACAGCATGACGCTTCCAATGCTACACTCAAAGGCAGTGTTTAGAGATGGGATGATGCTACATGCGCCACTTAAAGGGCGCATATATTGTTGACTCACTGGCGCGTTCCTCACACGAGCCAACAACGTTTTTAATAATATTTATATTAATAAAAAGATCAAATTGCCCCTTTTCTAACTTGCTTATTACAACAACAAAAAATCAATATGAAAAGAAAAAAAGGTCTATCGATGTAAATTTAATATTTTTTTTGCTTTTAAATATGATATAGTTTTTACAGTGTGCCCTCCCTACTCGTGCAAAAAATGCACTACATAAAGGATTCAAAATTAAAATTCTTATTAGACAATTACTTATATTACAAAAAAAAAAAAACCTTAAAACACATAAAGAATTTATTGTGCTTCTGGAAACATATTATCATTCACCATAATAATGTAATTACCATTTTACCTTTTCAACAAAAAATCAATGGCCTTGTTAGAGGCAAAATAATCTTTTTCTAAGGGTCTATTAGTTATTATGAGATTGATTGGTGACAATCTAGTCTTTTTACCTTTTAAATGATAGTGTATTGACTATATTACACTAAAAAGAATTTTAAAAACAAAAGCTGAACAAGGGCAATTTAGTCTTTTATATTTAAAGGCATATTGTAAAGACTATATTGCTCATAAAATAAAATAAAAATGTAAACATGCATCAAGGGGCTTTTTTGTATTTTCAAACTAATTTTTTTTTAATAAACAAGTTAATAAGGGGGTGATTTGGTCTTTACGATAATATAAATATTAGTTTAAAAAGAAAAGTGATAGGTATTTATAACATACGTGCTAGCAAGTTGATGACCCTCGAGCTCTTTGGGTGGGGGTACGGTGCCTTCCCATCTCCAAACACCACCTTCTAGGGCATCGTTAAAAGCGTGTTGTTGTAATATTTCTAGTGGTGTGACATGTGTACATGGTGGCGTGGTGGTTGTGTTCCGGGCTAATTTTTTATTTTATTTTATCCTTTAATATTTTTATTGAGAATTGATATTCATGCTTTTCTTTTTTAATTTTTTTTCTATAGGGCTATGTAAATCTTGTGTCCATGATCGCAAGATTAGCAAGTTAGCTCAAGTTCACTCAAATCTTTTTTCCATTGCTTTTTTTTATTTTTTTTTGTTTCACCCTCAACATTGAATTATTTGATAATCGATCTTCATAGTTTTATTTAATTTGTTTTTGATAGCGGTACCTCGGTATCATAACTAGGTTGCAGATTTAGCATGCTAACCTGAATGGGCTCGAGTTGTTTTTTAAGCCTTTTTTACATTGTAATTTTTTTATCAATTTATTTATTGTCATTGCTTTGTTTTATTTGTATTATTTAAATTTGTTGAGTTTATTAAATACATGCAAGTCAATGACCGAAATAATGGATATATATATTTTTTGGCATTTTTAGATATACTTGCATCGCCTTAGCATCTTTTTTTTACACTGGAAAAAATATAGGCCAATCTATGGCGTAGCGTGGCCCTATCTAGTAACTTGCTAGATTTATGTGTTTTATATGTCAAATCAACATTTTTATGATGATGAATATTTGAGAGAAGGTTTTTAGAATAAATAAAATGATTGGTCATCACATTAGTTATGCTATCAATAGTTATGATTTGTAAAAGCAAAAACCAACAACTAAATAGAATAAATAAAAGTAGTACAAGACTTGAGAAGAAAATAAGAGTGTTAACTAGACATAATTTGTTTAGTGTTGCGATATCACGGTCGCACAAATTAATTACCCTAGCTTCAAACACAACACACAAGATAGTATAGAGCAAGCAAGGGATCGATCCCACGAGGAAGATTCAAGTCAGATTTTTATGCTAGATGATATGCAATTTGGGGGGGTTTGGACGTTATCTAGGCCAAAGCAAAAGAAAACAGAAAAATATCAAATTAAATTTAATAAAATCAGAAAATTATCAAGAGAACAAACATTGGTCCCAAACACACATCCACCGACAGAAATCAGAACTGATCATGGAAACAAAACATCAATTTATATTCTGAATATTTATCTCTTCTTAACATTGGTTAGTTAACGGATCCGCCGTATAACTAGCCCTAACCATCAAACAACCACAGTATCCGCACTAGTAATTTAATTTAATGACAGCCTTAAGAACTAGATAAGTTGATTAATTAAGAAAACATCATTGTCCGCAGTCTATGTTTGATTTGATTGAATGTTCTTCCTAA
>Ga0325404_1006617_pt1 | contig 12146 bp, 5 predicted proteins | sample PopdelMetagenome_18_FD_205664 | JGI IMG/M metagenome (GOLD analysis project Ga0325404, IMG submission 205664) | Populus deltoides microbial communities from Bellville, Georgia, United States - Xylem-Control-R1 | ecosystem: Host-associated > Plants > Phyllosphere > Stem > Wood/Secondary xylem... | reverse complement strand
AATATGGCAGTGGCAGAAAACTCGCATCATTCGTAGGTCCACACCACACGATTTTGAAGACCATTCAAACCACTTTCCACGATAAAAAGTGGACCGCTTCATTGTTCCCCTCCCCATACGAATAATTAAAGGGTTTAAACAAAAACATAATAAAAGATGAGTGATTCTTTGCTTTTGTCACCATGTATTATTTATTTATTTATTTATTTTATATATATAAGGTATATTGGTCGGTTACACTCTTACACGTATGAAATTAGATTTTTATATCCTAAATAAAGCTTACGAAACAAAATTTATACCCCACGATCCATGAATATTAATATTAATGAGCAGAGAAAGCCTTACTACAAATCATACGTGAGATCACACATGGAGCATGCATTTTTTCCCATTAATTTTAACAACTCAATCATCTCCATGAAAATATAATTGCGATTGTTTTTTAAAATACTTTTTACTTAAAAATATATTAAAATAATATATTTTTTAAAATTTATTTTTAATACCTATGCATCGATTGATCTAAAAATACTAACAAATATTAATTTGAAGTAAAAATAATAAAAAAATAAAAAAAATTTAAAAATATTTTTAAAACACAAAAACAAACAAGGCAATTATTTCAAAAGGATAAACTGTTAACTTTTCGAAATTATTTCATGGACATAATATTTCATGCCAGTTAATTTGGATGTACGGATTCCAAAATTCCCAGCTTTTATGTGCTGTATAGTTATAAAAGATGTGCTTTAATCGATTCGGAACAGGCTTGGTCGTGAAAAATGCTGAACAACGAAAGTTTTTTGGCTTTCATGTAAGATTTTGTAGAATCCCTCCGATCCCCCACTTATAATTATGTGCTGATTGGCCCGAGAACTCAGGTTGGTGAAATGAGATGCAACAAAACCGCTCATCAAATATGAAACCATGAGCTACTTCAGAAAATGTTGGATGCATCCGATGTGCAATCAGATTATTTCCTCTTTGCTATTCCCAGCCAAGAAAAGAATATTAAATTCCCACAATTTTGTTTTATGCCTTCAGTGTGGGAGAAAAGCCAGCCAGAAAGTTACGGGAGGAACAGCAAATGTGCAATTGCCATGGCCATATCTGTCAAGGGCGAGCAAATCCATATGCGTTTTATTCTCCCTTTCTTGTAATTTATTCATGATTGCAACATTTGTTTGTGAGATCACGAACATCAATGCATAAGAGACCGTGAAGGCAACTCACAGTCTTCCTGGACATGTACAATATTGTCTCGTCTACCTTTGTTTTCCAATCACAGTCTCTTGTTTCCACTCTTGTATTTTTTTTCCTTCACCCTTTCCCCCCCTCCCCCCTCAATGAGCTTTGTATCGCATGACCAAGGGAACTTTTATTTTTAACACAAGCAAGATTCATATCATGATAGTTGTACATCATTTATTCGACATGGTTGGTTTTATATACTACAATATTAGTCTTTATTTGACATAATTTATAAATGAGAAGCCCTTAATCGGCCCAACAATAATATCTTTATCAAAGACAATTAATGTAATCACTATTCTAATTCAATCATGTATACCAAATAGAAAACAATAAATACAAAAAACATTTTTATAAATGAGCTCTTAGTATCAAATACATAATCATCATAAAATCATGACATAATATCCACAATTATATTCCATGGTAACTATTATTTCAACATGATTGCTGAAAATCATGGGTGACAATCCTTTCGTTAATGGATTAACAATCATAATAATTATGCTAATGTGTCCGATTGATAATTTTTGTTCTTGAATTTCTTCTTTAATGACAAGTATTTCAATTTCATGTGTTTTGCACCTTTTGAATACATGTCATTTTTAAAAAAGAAGACAACTGCAAAATTATCACAATAAGTTTTTAGTGGCTTGGTGATATTGGTGACTGCTCTAAGTCCTGAAATAAAATTCGCAACCAATTTGTCTGAATTATAGCCTCAAAGCATGCCACAAATTCAGCTTTCATAATGGATACAACAATAGTATATTACTTTGTACTCTTTTATGAGATTGTTCCTCCAGCTAAAAAAAATAAATAACCAAATATGAATTTTCTTATAAAATGATCAAATTTTCTATAAATGAGCATGTAATCTTTTGTCTTTGCAAGTATCTCATTACTTTATTTATAACCTTCCAGTGATCTAAACCTAGATCACTTTGGTACATGCTTAGCATTCCAATATCAAAATTAATGTTTAGCTTGGTACGAGTTTGAGCATACATCAAGCTCTCAATAATTTTATGCATATTAAAGTCTTTCTATTTTTTGTGTTCCAATTCATTATTTGGGCATTGAATGTGATTAAACTTATCTCTTTTTTGAATGAAAACAACATTTGCTGAGAATTTATCAATTCTAAATCTCTCTTAAACTTTATTGATATAAGCTTTTTTAGACAACCCAAACAATTCTTGTGATCTATCCTAGAATAGTTTTATCCCAATCACATATGTTCCATCTCTCATGTCTTTCATCTTAAAGTTATTAGAGAGAAATTTTTTGGTCTCGTGTAGACTTTTAAGTCTCGTTTCCTCTTGAACAAGCATACTCTGCAACTCATGTACATTTCATTTGTTCTTTATTGTAGTATAGTTCATTTGAAAAGGACCATATCCAGGAGGTAACCTAGTTGATAATAAATGGCATAAGAAAATTCACATCCAAATTCATTCCTAATGACTTAAGTTTTGATGCAATATTTGTCATTTAAATGACATGCTCATGCATAATACGAGAACCATCAAATTTTATGGTGGTTAAAGTATTCATTAATATCCCAACAAGTGACTTATCAGCAGTTTGGGGACACTCTTTTGTAAATATCACAAATCCCCTAGCACTTTTAGTTTTGGGAAGAAAAAACGTATGTCACTAGCTATACTCATTTGCATAAATATGAGGTTGTCTCTTTGATATTTCCCAAGCTTTATAGAAAGATTCTTCTTCGGCACTACTAATGTTAGTAATAGTAGCGGGTTTTTTAATTTAAAGTTCCAAATCAAGATCCAAGACACTTAAATGAAATTGGACTTGTTCACATCAATCAAATAAATTAAGCCCATTAAATATTAGAACATATGAAGCATGCAAATGAAGGGAAATAAGAATATATATTGTAAAGATTTATAAAAATACTCAAACCAAAACTTAAATATATTATACAAATCCAAATATATATATATATATATATATATATATATATATATATATATATATAAAATCTTCTTTAGGTGATGCAACAATATACAAAAGAATAATCATAATGATGATAATAAAATTTAACTTGATTTGATAATTATATGTGCACTAATTAGATGAATTTACTATCTTTGTATATATAAACATAATTAACAACACATATTGATTTCTAATAATTATATTCATTAATTATAAGAACAACTAATCAATCTTTAGATGATTTTAAAATACCTTATAACAATGAACTTTAATTTACCCATAAATAAATAATTATCATGACATTTATAAGCATAAAATTCACGGTTCATTGAAAAGAAAGAACATTTAAAAAATTCAAAACTCATTTGTCTTAATGATTTGACCACTTTGATGATTAACAAACCAGACATAATATAAATTTCAAATTGTAAACATAGTACTTAAACATAAATATTCTAACATATAATCATAAATATATTATGCTCTTAACTTTAATTTTAATCATGCTTAAGAACATATAAACAGTAATTATTATATGTTAGAAAATAGACTAAAATACTAATTATTTTAAAGTCTCCATTCCTATACAAACACTCCCCTATTATTGGAGAACTTATGATTAATCTTGAATCAACACTTTAATCTCTTAACTTAACCATCTAGATTCAACTCACGGTGACTTCATTCTCTAGAAGTATTCAAATTTAAGAATTAACTATTCCAAAAAAAAAAAATCAATCGGCTATAAATCAATTGGGCAATGCCAAAAAAATCAGGATCAACTAGAAGTGTCACAACCTAGGTTTAGGCCACACCAACGCATTCTTTGAAATTTACAGGTAGTTTTTTTTAATCCATCAGCAATTATGAAAATAAAAACAATAATATTCTTTGATAAATATTCATATACAAAAATCATTATAATAAGCAGGGGAAGAATAAAATAAATTCCTCAAATTAAAATCTAGACTTTATAAGAAATGAGGAGGAACAATGATTTTTAAATGAAAAAACATGAACTTTTAAAACTAAAGTTGATAGCAATCTCTAACTAGTATGAATAAATTTCACAATGGAGTATATTTTCTACGCATTTTCCAAGAGATATTCGGCATAAGCTATGCACTTGAACTATATAATTCTTTCTATGCTTTACGTGGAACTGTTTTTGGTGATCTAGCTTGTCTCATCCTTCCTGGGGCCAGTGAAACTCTGGAAGGGCGGCCCCAGGGCCACCCCAACAGTGCCTGTAAATTATTAAAAATTTGAAATGTTGAATTGTTGACCAGGCTTTGCTTTTTATGCATTTCTCGAGACGAACAAAGCTTTTGAATTCCTCCTTTTCCTCATTTCTGTAACTTTTGTTTTGTCAAAAGAACCCAGCAAAAGCATCAACTGTAGCGGTAATTAGTGTCAAGAATCGAGACATTCCTTTTTGGACCCATTCCTCTCTCCGTTTTCTCAAAAAACCCTTTTCAGTCATTCATCTTTCTTTTGAAAAAAAGAAGAAAGAAACTCGTATCCATGGTTTAATGGTCTGTATGAACATTGAAGCATGCTTTCTTATGATGATTTTCTTTTTACTCATGGTGTATTTACATCAAGGTTTATTCACTGAAATCAGACCTGTTACTTAAAAAAAGAAGGAAACCCAGTCCTTTATTTAAATAGATTAAGCCTATTCCCAATAACTGAAATTAAAGCCCCTTTCCGATCACGGATCGGGGAGGAAAAATAATATATTTTTTTGGTTTTTCTTTGAATTTAAACACAGCGTGGATGATAAGACAAATAGAGAACTCCCACTTCGTAAGGGTTCTTGTAGGATTTGGTGATTCAATGTAATCTGTTGATGCTTATTGCTGTAACTTCGAGCTACGTGTTCTTTACAAAAAAATAAATAAATAAGTAGAGCATTTTAGTTTCAACGTAAAAAAACATATCATGTTATATGGGAGATTTTGCAAGCCAGCACCACAGTCTGACTCTATTTCTGCTTTGGTCAAAGCATGGGCAGCTTATGGGTTGTGTGGCTTCGTGCCAGTTGATATCTTCCACCTCCTGGAACTCTGTAAGAAGAAGAACAATTGCGCCGCCCGGGAAATCATGTGTAAACGGTGGTTCTCCACTGTTTAGGGACTATCTATCAAGTATCTGTGCCAATCTCATTGTCACCTAAGGTATGTTTCTTGATTGGTGCAAATTACCGTGGTGGTTACTATTTTAATGCTTGTGGTCATTATTGCTAAAAACGTTATCTTTTTAAATTGAACACGACACGAAAACTATAGTGTAGACTCATATTATAAAATTATAAATATATATTTTAATTAATTATATAGATAATTTTAGCCAAATAATAAATAAAAGTATAATACAGTTAAAACAAAAATAAAATAAAATAAACAATCACTTTAAAATACGTGGTTCAAATAAAAATTCTGGTTTAACTTAAAAATCCCTTACAATACAATTATGTCCATAAAATTTCATTACTTAACAGTAAATAAATTTAAAACAAATAATTTGTTTGCGTGTCATGTAAACTAAAATCAACATCATTGTTTTCATCTTCCTCAATATTTTTAAGACATTTAAGAAGAACATTATGATACAGAGAATTACTAGTGTTACTATTAGTATCAACACCAATATTTTGAACATTAATGTTATTTCTAGTACCAATACCAATATTATCAATAGTATTTAACTCAAAAATCCTTGAATTTTTGGATTGACATCAATTGGAATCTCTAAATCATACTATAACTCTCCATTTCAACATCATCAGAAAATTTTTTTTCATTACTTTCATCTTCTTTACTATTTTCTTTTTGTGTGCCTTGTCAATGACACTAATTAAATCAAAGTTTGATGAACTACTGTGAATTCTTTGGATTGACATCAATTTGAATCTTTAGATCATCTCCAGCACCATAACTATATATTTCAACGTCATTAGAAAATTCTTCTTCATCATTTTTATTATTTTTTCTTCGTGGTGTACTATTAATGACACCAATTAAAGCAAAGTTTAATGAACTACCATGATTTTCTTTCTCAGTTATCCAATTATCATCAAATGAGAGATCATTTATAATTTCATTAAAATTATTATCATGCCTTTCGACTTGGTTGCTATTTAATTTCAAATTTCACATTACAAATACCAAGTCATTCATTTTTTTCTGGTGGAAATGATTTTTTTTTTATGAACCTAAGCAAGCAATTCAAATTTATAACTTATAAGATTCTTATCAAATATAAAAACATTAAAAAAAAAACTTACTATCTAAAATGCATTCTAGTTATGCTCATATCTAGATGAACTATAAGTCAAGCTTAGAACTTAGATTGCAAACCTTTGTAATTCTAGAGTTTTTTTTATTCCAATCTCAATGCCAAATAACCCTTTTACATCTTTAAATGAGTCAATTTATAAGTCAATTTTGCACATCTCACTTACATCAATCACCTTCATTTCAAAGCATTGATATAATCCAATTTTAATGTTGGTATTAACATTAAAATTGAGATTATAATGATAATGAGGATTGAAGTAACAAGTTATTTCATGAAAAAGATATATGGAGTTGAAGTTTCTATCTTGCATCAACAATATTCCATATAGGTATATAACTACAAAATATTAATAAGAACGTCTTGGGTTTCCTAATTTAAGGGACATTCTATCCATTTAAAAAATAAACAAACTATATGTGTCTTTTGCATGTGATGCAATCATGTTAACTTTGACATGATATTTGGATATAATTCCATCATTTAAAGATGACACCATAATTTTAGAGATATATAGACAAAATAGGCTAAAACATAAAAATAACTTGACAAGTTTGTTTTAAAGTCGGTTTATATTTTGAATAACAAGTAAGTTGACACGACAACAAAACACAAGTTAATACCAATTGATGAATATTTCGGCATACAAAACGCTCCAAATCTTAAAAAACTACACAAAAGTTGGCATTTATATCAACCACCAATAAAATAATTAATAAAATTAAAAAACTACATAAACAAAAAAGATTGCATGCCAAATTACCAGCAATAACCCTTAAACTTTACTAGTTTACCCTAATCAAGATTGATTTTATTAGTTCTTAAGTTTTTTATTTGATTTTGTACACTAAACACAAATTAACTAAACTTATGATTTTAATAATTGTGTTCCTCTAAGCTACGGGGACTTGACAGTACAATTCCAATTGAATGACTCATCACTTGCTTTTCGTGACCAACACCATGTCGGCTAACGCCTTCCAATTCTTCTCGTAGAGCCGTACAATTTGACAGGGACAATTGCTTAGGTGGTTATTGTGGACGACGCATCAACTGGATATCATGTTTAGCCCAAGACTTCAACTTCAATTTTAGCAGATGTGATGCGATTCCAATTATGCACTCCAAAATATATTGTTGGTAAATTAACCTTAGGAATTTACTTCTTTTTCCATAAAAAAATATAAAGAAAACCCTTAAATTAGATTAGTATGGTTAAAAAGAAGATTTAGTAACCGTTTGTTATTACAATAACTTTTATTTTTTATAAAATAACATAGAAAAAACATTTTGTTTAGCTATTAAACTTTTATTTTTACAACGAGTCCTGCATATAATTGCATTTTAAATTTTAGTTTTGTATAAATTAATATAATTTGGTTTTATTCATAGAGATCTATTTTTTTAAATTTATTTTGCAGGTAAATATTTATCACATAATAGTTTTAATAAAATATATATATTTTTAAATCATAAATAATTTTTTTTTAATAGAAACCCACAATACTAACACATACTTAATCTCAATAAACACAAAATGCTATAAAAAAAAATACATTACAATCTGATAAAAAAAAAATACCAGTACCAAGTATATCCGTGAGCTATCCTCTGAAAAGAAGGAAAAAGCTTATGGGCTTTATGCAGATGTTAATTTCCCTGGCTTGAAGTTAAGCCCACCTGGAAACCGTTGAAAGCAGCCGGCCCAAGAACAGGTGTGTAGGCATCAGACGAAACGAAATAAACTTCTCAGTGGCTCAATGGGCTGGAAAGTTTACAGCCCAATAAAGATTCCGATAAACATGAATTTCCTAAAGATGATCATCACAACAGATTGATTTATGCTATGTACAAAGAGTCTGATCTTAATTTCACATTTTTTCCCAGATGAGATCAAGAGATGGAAGGAGTTAAATCTTCCATGTTTTCCAAGCTTTCTAGGCAATTTCTCCGATGAAGGAAAAGAAAAATCTTCGGATTGATAAGCCAGTAAAGGGACTAATATATATATATATATATTTGATGCAAAACAAGCACTCCAGCTTACTGGTTAACGAGTGTAGTTTAATTAGTTATATTTTAAATTTAAAAATTATTAGTTTGAGTTTTATAAATCTTATAATTATTAGAAATTTATATAATTTTTAATTTTAAACTCGTAAAATTAGTGGCTCATAAATTAACTTAAAAATCCACTTTAATAATAAAAAAAATAGAGAAGTCACCGCATTTCAGACTCTAAAAAACCCCAACATTTGAAGTAATCTTCCTGGTTAATGCTGTACAACTCCGTTATTTCCTGATGCTTATATGGATGTTTATTGTTCCGAGACTGGACAATGGAATGAAAATCTCCTGTCCGGTTCAGAGTAGGACTCTTTCCTCAGTACTGTTGTTTTTTTTTTTTTTTATTAGTATTATTACGAAGAGAGGCTCAGATCTCTTAGGAGGAGGGAACCCTACTGCCATTGGCAACCTCCTCATTGTTGTTGCGTATAATGCGAAGTTGTATTGGTACAACAGCAATTATGTTGAAGTCTATATATGGTCCCTTTAATGATTGTCCAGCCATAGCCATTTCCATCTATGGATCTGAAGCTGCACTCGCACGGACTCTACCAGACTATTAGATCAACCGTAGTGAATGTCTCGATCGGGGTATTCCAAGGATTTTTGCGTTATGGAACCATTTGAGGATGATAATGCGAGTGTTAAGGAGCTCAAGGACTATGAGAGTAGATTAATGATCTTGATAGGAAAGTTCTTCTTTAACAGTATGATCTTCAAGGACCCTGACAATCGCCATGTTAGCGTTGCAACACTGAGTCGGTTCACTCCAAAGGCAGTCTTTTTCCACCCAAACAATAATGACGCGGTGTGCTTCCTCGTATTTCTCACGTTCACCTCGTGAAATATCCCAAGCGGAGAGGTGGGAATCATCGGTCAATCTCCACATGAACATATAGGATACCATAAAAGTCTTGCCAATTGCCTTCCTTTAGTGACCTTTATACACCAGTTTCAGACGATTGCACAAAATGCCCATCTCTAGTGATATTGCAACAGCTTTAGTTTTATGCCACTCTAGGAGTCTTATGATCTCAATCCAATCCCCAGCTCCACTCCTTCTAGGCTGACCTTTCACAGTGTGAAATTCAGGCAATATAACTCTCGAGTATCGACCTCCTAGATGATCATGGTGTGAAGCTTATTAGTGAGAGTCGAAGACAGCAAAATCTTCCAACTCTCCAACCTCATTGGCAATGATTCTGATGGAGCGAATAGTATCTTACTGATCTGCTGCTAGTGCTTTTCAAACTTCATGGGACAATTCAAAATATTCAAGGAGAAGGAAGAAAACACCTCAATTTGGCGCTGCCGACTTAAATAATCCCAACTTCTGCTGTGATATCAAAAGCAAAACAGCCTTCTTTTTCAATATTCGGGGTGATACAATCACTTGACCAAAGCAATTTTTTCTTAAATTAATCAGTCGTCCCATAATCATTCTGACAGAGAGATAGTCCACATGTGTTGGGCGTAGAATACGGAAAAACTCGGATCAACAAACACTTCACACGCGCTCCTACACACCACCTCACCCTTCCCACCACCAACACAACCAGCAGACGCGGCGGACAGCCTCACCAGCATAGCTAAATTTTAACCGTCAACTAAGCTGCCCTCATGAAAACTAATCCTCCAGCAACGTCCAAGATAAACTCTGCCAACGTGGCAGCTGGTTGGCCCACTGCCTAAAAACTCTAGTTTAGCAGACCCTCAGTCACCTGTAAGACATGAATTTTTTTACCAGTCGGGTCCTGAGTACAAAAGATCCGACCCCAGACCCGACCCGGCCTTGGAATCCTCAATGTTCTTGATTCACCACTCGAGGTAAAACCCTGTGGTAGGGAGCTGTGCCGTCCGGACGCCAGATCAAACCAGGCCATGTCGTGACCCTACAATTGTTATTAAATTTGAAAGTAATTGGTTCTTCTCCAAGAAGAAGAATCAAGAAAATCAAGAAACTGGCTTAGTTTTAAATTTGAAAAAATTAATCATGGGTTCTTGCATACGGTTCGTTCATTACCTGAGAATGAAGAGAGGGAGATGAGAGTTCAAAGAGTGATGGAGAGACAACGATTATAGATGAATGAAAGATCAAGAAGATTGGAGAAAGGAGAGGATTTTGCGTTAGAGAGTGACTAAAAAGAACTTTACTATTTTCATGTTAAGTGTGTAAGCTGTGTGGTCATGGAAGTTGACTGTTAACCGTTTTATATTTGGCGGTTTATTTTGCCTTCTGTGGTGTTGTTGGGGACTTTGAAAACTGTTAATATTGAGCTGAGATAGGCTCCTTTAAATTTGGTCCTTATGGATCTTAAAAATATTAAACAAAACAATAAAAACATGTAGCTAAAATTATTGTAGAAAACATTTTCCACACAAACACAATAAACTATTCATTGTTACAGTTAAGTTATGATTTTTTTTCTTTTTAAAAAATATAACATCTTTGGTGTGGAGGGTAATTTGATTTTTTCTGATGGTTTATTGGTTATTAAAAAATTGTTAAGGATTATTTTTTTATTTTAAATATTTTAAAATGATTTATTTATTCTAAAATAAAATAAAAATTAGAACTATTAACCAAGGGTATTTCTATCTTTAAAAATAAAAACATTTAAATGATTTTTTTACCTTAGATTTTTTTTAAAAAAACTAAGGGATGTGTGTAGGAGGGTGTTTTCATCTTTTTACATAGGTTTTTTACGAGGACTGATTTTTGATCAGTTTAGTATAGGGGGAAAGACTCTTCATAAAGGGTATTTTGAACTTTTTTCACTTAATAATTAATTTTTAAATAAAAAAGTTGCTAGCGTGTGGGAGACGCCCACACCTTTTGGACAGCGTGCGTGACACTTTCTATTAGTCAAATTTGCTATTTAATTGTGTTGTTGGAAGCGTCGCCACACTTTATAACACGCGATGATGATTGATGGATGATTTGTTGCTAGTGATTGTTTCCGCTTTTTTTTTTCTCTCCTATCTCAAAAGACACACCTTGACCTTTTTTTTTTATTTTAATTTCAATTCTTATTCTTTTAATTTTTTATTTTTAATCTTGATCATTTTATAAAGATTTTGTTTGTTTTCAATTTATTCATTTAATTACAATTTGTCAATGATTTTTTTTTTCAATTTAGTTTTTAATCTTTTGATTTCTAATTTTTTCCTTGGATTTTTTGTTAAAATTTTATTGATTTTCAATTTCATTATTCAATCAAAATTTATGGTGTATTATTTTTTCGATTTGCCTTTTATTCTTTTAATTTTAAAATAGTTAAAGCATAAATCTACAAAAATGAATCGTTTAAGGAAAAAAAGATCAAGAAATAGCTAGGACTCAAGTTTTATGCTTCATTTTCGTAGATATTGGTATTCATTTTCGAAGATTTGCCTTCCATTTTTGGAAACCAATATATATATATATATATATATATATATATAAAAGAATAGAGAATCATACGGGAAAGAAAGAATTTAGTACCTGCCAACAATAAAGGAAATCCATCACATTAGCCAATCAGATTGTTTTGATTCATATACATTATACAAAATATAAA
>Ga0325404_1006612_pt1 | contig 12148 bp, 8 predicted proteins | sample PopdelMetagenome_18_FD_205664 | JGI IMG/M metagenome (GOLD analysis project Ga0325404, IMG submission 205664) | Populus deltoides microbial communities from Bellville, Georgia, United States - Xylem-Control-R1 | ecosystem: Host-associated > Plants > Phyllosphere > Stem > Wood/Secondary xylem... | reverse complement strand
TCTTTCTCGAAATAATAATTACTCCGGTAAGAATATCCAAGCAGTCCTTTTACTGTTAAACTGTACAATCCAATTTAAAACCATATTCGAAGTAGATATTTTGGAACTGTATTAGAAGATTTGCACTGAGCACCATGTCGTGTCAGGCTGTGCCCTAAGTCTTTGATGTGTTTTGATTCATTTCGGTGGTATTAGCGCGTGAGATCACCATTTGGCCTCTCTTTTGGTATCACTTGCCAAAAGGCCTTCTCAATTTACATCGGCATGACAACATTCCCTAGCAGATCTCTTTGTGGGATGCTCATCTAGCATGACTGTGTGTCAAAAACATGTAAGAAAATCACATAGCAGCGATAAGATTCCTCTATTAACTACTTATCAGTGTAATTGTGATTGTTTTTTAAATGATTTTTTATATTAAAATATATATTAATAATATTTTTTTATTTTTAAAAAATTAATTTTAACATCAACACATCAAAACAATTCAAAACATATTAAATTTTAACAAAAAAAAATAATTTTTTTTAAAAACACGGTTTGCACCGCATGATACAAGAAACCAGCTTAAGATTGTTTTAGATGCCCTATGCTAAAATTTTTCTATGGTAAACAATCTGTTCCACGCTACAAGGACCCAAGTCCAAGAATCCACCAAACTTGCAACGCTTTATGTTTTTTCCCTGGACTCCAAGAAATTGAATAAATATAGTTCTTTTACTGATTATGGCAAAGTTCGAGCACAAACCTCAAGCCTTGTTGGAGCCTCAATGCCCTTAACAGTAGTAGTCATGGCTATTATCTACTCCTTGCAAAATTATCAGCTGATGTTTTTTTTATATTTTGTTAGCATACAAACTCCTTTACCGGGTACACTGCGCTGTAGTTGGTTTAATTTTTTTAAAAAAAAATAAATTAACTTTAAAATATGAGTTTTATCTCTCTCAACATTAAGTTGTTTAATATATGACTTTTATAATTTATTTTGATTTATTTTTTATAGAATTATCATGTTATCATGACTTAAATCATAAATTTAACAAGTTAACTGGGGTCAATCCAATATATTATCATCTCAATATTTCAAAAACAATATCATGTAATATATTACTGTAATAATATTTTCTTAAAAAAATATCATCCAATATATATCATAATTTTAGTCTATAATTTTTTTTTATTAGAAAACATTTTAACAATATTTATATTTCTTTTACATTAAGAGAAATAGCGGGTCAATAATCCATTACTATCTATTATTAAATTAGGGAATTCACCAGAATGGACTGAAATTTGAACCCTCGAGGAGGAAAGATTGAGTTTTATGACAAAGACATCTTATTCGGCCCATCTGAAGGGATTTGTCCTATCCGAGAATGGTTTGTGTAAGAAAACTGTTTACAAATCTAATTTTCTTTCAGTTTTCATATTGCATATGTATTTGTCTTTCTTTCTTAGTTATGTATCATGAAAATAGGTGTGTTGGTTCTTGCAAGACAGACCAATATCATAATTATTAGCATAAGATGCTCGTGGTATGACTGAAAACGTAGCTAAACAAGCATATCAAGCCCAACTATCTACTCTTAGGGTTCCTTCAGAATCATCATGGTGTGTGGGATGTCAGTAGGTGATTCTGTTGTTGTCCCAGATAGAGGAAAGGCTTTTAGCATAATTATGGGTCCAATCTTGCAAAATTGAGGCAAAGGAATCAACTTTCTAATTCACTCAGTTGCACAGAGACTCGGCTCTTCAGGAATCATTTGCCTATGAGCCACAGCCAATCAAGGACAACCCCTGCAAAAATGCCAGCAAATAAGCACAGCACAAGCAGATTGCCCAGCGCATTTTGTTCAGGCCCCTACAAAACCAAAAGAGCAGTTTAACCAGCCATTTTTCATGTAGTGCCATCACATGAACATTTTGTACATAATTGCATGTAGATGGACTAACCTTGTAACCTTTTGGCGCCTCTGTCAGGACACAAACTGAGAGATAACCATTTGTTAATCCCAGGAAAGAGGTTAGCATGATCATCCATCCCTGATCTCCATATTTTGCTGTGAAGAAGAAGGCAGGAACGAGCAGAAAACGAGAAAGACTAGCAATCATGAGACCGTTTCTAGACTCCAGCTTCAAGCATTCCACAAGAGGAATATATCTTGATATAAGATCCCACACATTGAACATTGCAACCAGAACAAGAGAATACCTGGAAAATCACCAATCATGAGAATTTACTCCTAGATCATACTTTATTATCAAGTTTGGCCAAGTATGTATTCTGCGTTGAAAGAAATCTCAGAAAGGAAACTGAAATTGCAGTTGAAGCATGGATATAGCAAGGAACATTGGATACAGTCACCTGCTTGATGCGGGACAACAAGGAAATTGAAGAAGAAGAAGAAGAAGAAGAAGGGAGAAAAATTGTTTTCAAGTTCTTTTTAAATGAATTATGCTGTGCCATGGATGAGCACTTACCATGAGCCCAACTGGTGTTTACCAGTGTCTTCATATAAGAACCCAGGAAAAATCGACAGTGTCAGCACATATATGAGAAACAGGTCAAGTGCATAATCTGTATTTTGGAGGAATAGTTCTTTGTTACTCAACCGTTCCGGGTGTTTGTCATCGTCTGCAGCGTGCAAGAGTGCCCTAAACTGATATGCCTTAAGGATCAGAAACAAATTTCTTTGAACACCAAACAGACCAGGTAAAAACATTAAAAGGAAAATGCAGCACCTCCTGGTTTTCAGGTTTTAGGATGCCAGCAGCTGCAAGGTCAGCTGAAACAGTCTTTGATCCTTCTGAAGCTGCCTTTGCACGATAGTACTTCACTATTGGTAGTCTAGGGAAGAGAAATGCATACAGCAGAACAGATAGAAACTCCAAGAAAGTAGACATTGCCAAAAATAACACTGCAAGAATTGGTAATCAAGTAATATATCAATCAAGTCTCTAGCATCAAAGGCAGGTCATATACCAAGATTCATATTACATTCATGTGGACTAGATATGTAAACCTAAAAATCTGAAGCTCTGGTGCAAATGATATTTATGAAAGAGTAGTGAAAGCCAATGAGTCTCGTATTGGTCAAAGAAAATGTGACTTACTAACTCCGTTTCGTAGACCATTTTTAGACTTCTCAAACACTGCTTTCGTCAGTAGCCTCAAAGCAGAAGTCAAAGCCCCCGATGCTGCCAACCCAGCAAAGAAAGACTGCAGTACAAAAAACAACATGCTTTAATATCGGAAAATTCTTTCAAAATCCAGAATAGAGTTATAAGCTCTTGAACAACATTACAAGAATTCTACGAGGTGTTATTACCTGGACGAATTCAGGGCACATGAAAGACAAGTCTCCAACCATTCCACCTTGAACATGAGCATCTGCAACTCCTAAAGCAGCGACGACTGCACATATACCAATATAAGGTCCAACTCCTCCTTCCCCTGAAGTGACTAAATCCACCTGTCACGGATATTACCAGAACCGAAAGATGAATTGGATTGGATGAGACAAATTAAACTATAAAAAGAGAAGATGACATGTACAGTACTTACAACAATGAGCATCAGCGTACTTGCAGCAAAGAGCATGTACCCTGCTATGTTCCGCTTTCTAGTATTGATCTTTGCCTCTTTATATGTCAGTAACGCCATTGTTCCAATGGCGAACGGTTGATAAACAAGAGTAAGTACCCTTGAAGGATGGTATTTCTTCAAACAGAAAGTAAAGCACTGTCAGATAGACAGTTTTGCCATCCAAAATATTGAGATTGTGGTGAGACATAAAACTTCAACTACTAAATACTCAGATGGATGATCAGTCAGACCATCAATCTTCGCTCAGTTATCACAAAATCAAAGAATATGCTAATCCCCCACTAGCAAGCACAACCATCTAATATGGACGAGATAGAAAGTCAAATCTATCCTACACTGAATCTAGTTGACTATTTGCTGAAGATTTTCCCTAAATTTTGAAGGGTAGAAAAGAAACAGTCAACCTTAAAATCAAACCCTTTCAATGCATTCCTAAGTGAACATATAAGCTTTTCTAGCTTTAACAGGATTGAAAAATCTAGCACACCAGTAAAGCCAGGATGAATATAACTAATGTCAGAAAATTTAGCTTCAAAAACAAATACTGGAAGATAACAGTGAGATACGTACGGGGAACAAATCATAGTAGTAATCTTCAATGGTTAGAATACTGTTCCATGAGACAAGAGATCCAAGTCCAAGAAACCAACAAACTATAATGGCTTTATGTTTTCCCTGGCCAATATCACATAAATTGAGTCAATGCCATGTTTTACTTCATTACTTGGAAGAAATCCCATCACCCCATCATTACTATATCAATGAAACAAAGCTTGAGAGCACAAACCTCAAGCATTGGTGCCGGCACCCCACTTCCACTAGGAATAGTCATGACGAGACCTTACTGAATACCAGCAATCAGTCAATGTTCAAAAGAAACAAAGATGATCAACTTACCATGTTTCCTGGAGCAGAGAAGCATGACCAAACTTAACTTACCAATCTTGAATTCTAGCAGATGATCAAGAAAACAAATCTAACTCTGGGGTTTCAAGACAGTGTTGTTCACTTTGACTGTCTGAATGAATCACATGCAAAAAACAAGAGAGCTCCAATAATTTTTGTATAATTTATTAAATTTGTTTTTCTAACTAATCTGGCAATTGAAGGAAAGTGTGTGATAGATAATTGATCTAAAAACGTTTAACACAAGTTTTAGCATTATATATATATATATATAAAACACCTCCCATTCTTCAAAGATTTGAAAGCGATGTAGATTCGTCAACAGTGCCTCTTTTAGCCTTGCTAGCATTTCAAGGAACATAAAAGTCCAAAGGGACTTTTATGGTATAAGATTTTAAAAATGTATTAAAATATTTCTTTTTAATTTTTAAATAATAATAATAATTGCATGAATTGTATATTTCACAAGTCAATTCGTGAATTGGATGTTGCTTCTAAGCAAAACCCAAAAAAGAAATAATACATAAAACATAAATTAATTAATTAATAAAAATCATGTGCCAATGCGATTGAGTGTATCTCAAACTTAGAAAGAGACGGAATCGGTTTGCTTGAATCAATTAGTATTTTTGTGTTTGATTTTACGTTTTAAAAATATTTTTAAAAAAATTTAATTTTTTTTTATTTTTTTTGTTTTAAATTAATATTTTTTTTAATATTTTTAAATTATTTTAATATATTGATATCAAAAATAATTTTTTAAAAATAAAAAATATATTATTTTAATATATTTCCGAGTAAAAAAACATTTTAAAAAATAATTACAACCACACTCTCAAATATACTCTATAGAAATGACTTATATCAATAAACTGTATTTTTAAAGATAAGTGTGTTTTCATGTTATGGGAAGATATTTGATTTTTAAAAGTAATTTTTATTTTTAAAAATGTATTAAAATATTTCTTTTTAATTTTTAAATTAACACATTAAAATTATTAAAAAATACTTAAAAAATGATAATTTAATTTTTTTTCCAAGTAAACGGATAAAAAACATAAACTACAATACTTCCTACACTTAAAAACATGTATAATTAACCAGCGTTCAGCAAAAAGACATAAACTTCCCCATTTCAGTGGTTTCCAAACGTACAACACTACGAACTTATAGAAGGATGGTGTAGGAAATTAGACATTTTATAAGTGTAAAAGGAAAAACAAAAGGCAGAGTACCTCCTTAAGGGATCCAGGGCTTCAAAACTACCTTGAAAGTCTTGATCAAAGAAATGTTATCATAAATTAAAATGAGAAGAAAATTGAAAGGAAAATAATATATATATATATATAAATTAATAATGGACCAAAAAATTGCTTAAAGTTTTTGTTCTTCTTATTATTATTATTATTATTATTTTGGTTATTTGTTATTCCAGTTGAATTGTACTCAACTAATTGTGTGACACGCGCCCCGCCGCGAATCAAACATTTTTATTTTCTATAAACAATTATATATATAGGTTTTTTTCAATGCATTTCTGTAGTTTAAAATATCTAATTTTAAATAAAAAAATTTATGCATACATGTAATCAAATAAATCGAGAACTATGTGTGTGAATAAATAAATAAAAAGTCATTAATGATACCTAAAAATAAAACTTGAAAAATCAAGAGACAGGTGTGTGAGAAATAAAAAAAAAAAACTCATGCTTTTTTATAAAAAAAAAATCAAAATCAATTGGTTTGTAAATAGACTAAATCATCAAAAAAAAAATATTTAAAGATCAAATTAAAAACAAAAATGTACACAACTCATCCATATTAATATAAAAAGATAAATTAGTAAAGTCTTATCTAATGAAAAACTCACGCTTTTTAAAGTAATATTTAAATTGTTTTCTCGTGATAAAATATAACAGTACTCAAATCGTAAAAAGCCCAAAATAATCCATGCTAAGATCGAAATTCCTTAAAGCCCTTAAATGAAAAACAAAAAACAAAAGGTCTTACGAAAAATCCGAACCCAAGACCCAAATCCCTCAAGCCCAAAACAGAAGGTGGAATTTCAATTCCAGGCCTGTGACCAGAAAACCTAAAGGCCCAAAACCAGAAAATTCGAGATATTACTATATATAGTTGATGGTTCGTTTCCGCCGGAAGTACCAAATTAAATGTACCCCGTGAACTTAATTTTTTTTTTTTTGGATTTGTGAAAATCTTATCTTTCAAAAAACATATTTTATAGATATAGGTGAGGGAGTAAAACTTTATCTGTCCCAGACTCTTACAAGAAATGCACGCCCTGACTCGAACTCGAGACCTGCTATGCAAATCTCAAACCTTTTATCATTACGCTACGCTTTTTAGGGATCCCATGAACTTAATTACATTGATTTTAATTGTAATTGGAGTGCTCGTACCTAAATTTATTTTTATGAATTATTTTATTCATGTGTAAGCAAAACTAAAATATAAACAATTGAGCAATTAAAAGTCTAGTATACGTTATGAATTGTAAAATACTTATACTGTTTATCTATATTTTTGAATAGAAATACATTTATATTAATTGGTATTTTGATAATTTTATTATTATCTGTAGAAAATTTATATAATGAGATTGAGACAGTAACAATATAATGATTTGATAAGATTAAATATATATATATATATATATATATATATATATATATATATATATATATATATATTTTTCCTGATCCAAGAGAACCTTGGAGATTGCTTAAATTCAGAATTTTTGTTCAGTGCTAAGAGCAAATAATGGGGTGTCAAACCTGTCAACTTTGCAATTAATGGATACAGTGAACTTTGCTCCGGCAACATGAACTCCACGATAAAAGATCTGAAAGTGATCAAGATTCTTTGGATTCCCTTTATTATCTTTCCTAGCTTTTTGAAGGAATCTTGAAGGGAAAAAGCGAAGCAACATTGCTATATTAATTTGCTTTAATTAACTCTGCAGTTCTCCATTTCATTAACAGCAGAAGCCTCTTTTTTTTTTCAATTAATATAGATGTTTAGGTGAGTTTGCATGTATCTTGACTAATTTTACGGGTTTTGAAGTTAACGATCACATAAATCTCCAATGATTTTAAAATTTGTAAAAGTTAAATAAATAACCTCTAATATTATTATAGTTCATTTCAGCCAAAGTGCCAAATTAAATGTTTCATTTCAGCCGAATTGCCGAATTAAATATATCCTATGAACTTAATTATATTGATTTTAATTGTAATTGGAGTGCTCATACCTCACTTTCTTATCTGAAAATCTTGTTCTAAAACAATGTCCTCGAATCTAATATCATAATTAATCTATAAATATAATTTTATAATTGTGCTTGGTATTTAGATGTGGTTCAACATTGAGACATGTTAGCTAAAACATGCTTAGAACTAACAGAGCAGTAATCAAATTCCTCGATAAATCACTACCACCATCCTAATGTCTGGCTTTCGGCAGGTGACTTTGTTGCTGTGACAAATTGAGGAATGGCTAGCATCGAATATCAACATAGCATCGATGGAAAGGAGCCGACTTTCTTTACCAGTTGCAGATAGATTAGGCTCTCTAGAAGGCATTCTTTTTGCCTATGAGCCAAAGCCAATCAAGGGCAACCCCTGAAAATATGCCACCCAATAAACATAGCACAAGTAAATTGCCCAGTGCATTTGCCTCAGGCCCCTACAAAACCAAAGCCATCAACAGATTGTCATGTGTAAGCAAAACAAAGATATTGCATTTGAAGCACTGGAAATCATAGTATATGGTAACTAACCTTGTAGCCTCTTGGTGCAATTGTTAGGACACAGACAGTGAGATAGCCATTTGTTAGTCCCAAGAAAGAAACGAGAAAGATCATCCATCCTTGATCACCATATTTCGCAGTGAAGTAGAATGCAGGAACGAGTAGGAAACGAGAGAGAATTGCAATCATGAGGCCCTTTCTGGACTCCAACTTCAACCATGGAACAAGGGGGAGGTATCTTGAGATGAGATCCAGCACATTGTACATCGCAATTAGAACAAGAGGGTACCTGAAACATCATTAATCATGATAAGTAAGAAAGTTTTAGATCAAATCATGAATTTTCTAGCATAACATGATCAAATTTTGGACAAGTAGAGGTCTTTCATTAAAAAATCAGAAAGGAAACTGAAAATGCAGTTCTAGAAAAGTATAATGGATGCACCTAGGAGAATCAAACAGAAATGACATGCCACGTAGAAGACATTAATGGTACTGCAGTTGTTTTAACAAGATGGGAAAAAAGTATCATCCTCTTCTTATGCAGCATCACTTTAAGTGCTACAGATTAACCAGTCCCCAATGACAATGAATCTTGCTTGACAAATGAGAACTCACCATGTTCCCAACTGGTGTTCACCAGTATTTTCATACAAGAATCCCGGGAAAATCGACAATGTCAGCACGTATATCAAATATAGGTCAAGTGCATAATCTATATTCTGGAACAATAGTTGTTTGTTGCTTAATCGCTCCGGAGATTTGGCAACATCAGAAGCCTGCAAGAACGGAAGATCATAAATTTTAGACAAGGCCATGGAATTTATCCTTGGGCAGCATGCAATATGAGAAATAATGGCCATCTTTTCAGAAAAATGAACACCGAAGAAAAAAAAAAAGTGGGAATACTTGATGGTCTGCTGGTGTTTGGATGCCAGCAGCAGCAAGATCAGCTGAAACAGTCTTTGATCCTTCAGAGGCTGCCTTTGAGCGGTAGTACTTCACTATTGGCAGTTTAGGAAAGAGATATGCATACAGCAACACGCATAGGAACTCCGCGAAAGTGGAAATTCCTAGAAATAGCACTGCAAACATTGGCAATCAAGAATTACTCATCAATCAAGTCTGCAGCACAAAACGAGAAGTCCTAAGAAAAAAATCGAATCGGATTTGCCTGCTGATCTGAAGTTGTGTGGCTATTATTTTTATTCTGCTCAAGTTATATAACTTGTATATTCTCCTTTTACTTTTTCTGCTAAGGGCCTAGTTCCATTTTCAAGAATTACAAACTAATCACTATGAGACTACAAGCCACAACAGCATAGGAGAAGGGTAATCTCTTCTAATTGGAGTCATATGACCAGTGTAAGTGTCGAGTAGAAATTCCAGCTGATCAATAAAAGAAATAACAGTATAAGATAGCATGTTTCTCTATTGCTCAAAGAAAAGTGACATACTAACTCCCTTGCGAGGACCATTTTTAGATTTATCAAATGCTGCTTTTGTGACCAATCTCAGACCAGAGGTCAGAGCTCCTGATGCAGCCAACCCAGCAAAGAAAGACTGCAGGAAAAGACATCCAAGGTGTGGTAAGATGCAAATTTCTTTGCATTTTAGAGTGCAAGACCAATTGAAAACGAATTCCATGAAATCTAACCTGCATGAATTCTGGACACATGAAAGCCATGTCTCCAACCATCCCACCTTGAACATGAGCATCTGCAACTCCAAAAGCAGCAACAATTGCACATATACCAATAAAAGGTCCCGCGCCTCCTCTTCCTGACGTGGCCAAATCCACCTGTCACAATTATCAGAATCAATGAATCATGAATTGAAATTGATGGGAAATAAATTAAACCCATAATAGATAGGAGTTGTTCATGTTACTTACAACCATAAGCATGAGAGTACTTGCAGTAAAGAGTATGTAACCGGCTATGTTCCGCTTTCTAGTATTGATCTTTGCCTCATTATATGCCAGTATTGCCATTGTTCCGATTGCAAATGGTTGATAAACAAGGGTAAGTACCCTTGAAGGATGGTATTTCTTCAAACACAAAGAAAAGGATAATCAAACAGATAGTTTTGCTACTCCAATTAACTGACCATATTACCTTGTTTAGGCTCAATGACTGTTTAAACAATGAATCTCAAAACCTTAAACGCTTCCATACTCTTAACAAATATAAGTACTTATGCAATTTTCAAAAATTAATGATTGAATTAATGTTTATGAGAAACCTACCGGGAACAAAGTATAGTAGTAATCTCCTATGGTCAGCATACTGTTCCATGAGATCAGAGACCCGAGTCCAAGAAACCAGCAAACTACAATTCCTTTAGTTTTTCCCTGGCCATCACAGAAAGAGTCAGCATCATTTTTAACTTCATTGATTGTAAGAAATTCACTATCTCATTATTAGGCAAGCAAAGAAATATTGACACGAACCCCAGGTCTTGTTGGAGTAGGAGCATCAATTTTTCCATTTGCAATAGTCATGGCTAGCCCCTACAAGATTATAAGCCAACGTTATATGTTGAAGCATAAAAACATGACTAAACAAGAACTATCAATCTGGAATCTTAACAGCAGAACATGAAAATAGTGCAGTTCCTTGCGATTCGGAATCTGGAATCCTGGCAGCCAGCGTCAATTCAAGAAACCACTTTGAATATATACATGGATGCATGTAATATCTACACACATATAATATCAATAGAAGAAGATACCGTATCAAGATTAGCACATAAAAGAAGTGACGGGCTCACCTCCCTTCTTTATCTTTGAAGAGAGCTGTACTATGGTCTGCAAAGCAAACTCCTGCTGTTAATGAAATGGAGGACTGCAGCGTTAAAGCAGATTAAGATAGCAATGCTGCCTTGCTTTTGCCCTTCAAGATTCCTTATAAATTAAGCTAGGAAAGATAAGAAAGGGAACCCAAAGAATCTTGATCACTTTTAAATCTTCGAGTGTGGAGGTGGTGTTGCCAGAGCAAAGTTCTCTGTATCCAAAACAAAATTGATTGGTTTGACCCCATTATTCGGTCTGAGCACTGAATATAAATGCTGACATCAAGCAATCTTTAAGGTTGTGTAGGAATATTATTGGGTTAACATAAAAGGTTGCTATGATTAAGAAACAAATCAGGAGATGAAAAGATTCTTTAAGATACTCCAAAATTTTAGACAAATTTGGAATGTGAAAGGAAGAGGTGGCTGTTCAAAGGACCAATGTGGATGTACAGAACTAAGCGGTTGTGTCCATGTGGGTGTTACCCTCCAAAATTAGAGATGCCCTAATTGAATAAAATTAGAGAGAACGGCTAAATATAAAAAAACACACAAGCTGTTGGTGTGAAAGCAAATCTTATCAACCCTTGCAAGTTGACGAATCGCCTTATCGCAGTGGTTCCTATATATCTTGCTGCAACTTATGGCTATAATATTATGCCTCTCTGTGACTTTCCTTCATCTCTTTGACATCATCTTCGTACTTGAGGCATTCCGTTTCTCACATCTATATATATATATATATAACCATTTCTTGTGTTTTAATATTTATTAGTGTTTTTAAATGATTTTAATATATTAATATTGAAAATATAAAAATATTTAATATATTTCCAAATAAAATTTAGTTTTGAAAAATATTTGGATACCAATCTCACATTTTTCATGTTGCTAGATTTTTTAGGTTTAGTTGATTTTTCTTGGAAAAATAAATTTCCAACATTCATATGCATTGGAGTGCGTGATATAATAAATACATGTGTAATAAATTAAAAAGTATTTTTGTTTCATAATGGAGAATTCTTTTATTAGAGAAAATAGGAATTTCATTAATATTAAATAAGATATAAATA
>Ga0325404_1006611_pt1 | contig 12148 bp, 6 predicted proteins | sample PopdelMetagenome_18_FD_205664 | JGI IMG/M metagenome (GOLD analysis project Ga0325404, IMG submission 205664) | Populus deltoides microbial communities from Bellville, Georgia, United States - Xylem-Control-R1 | ecosystem: Host-associated > Plants > Phyllosphere > Stem > Wood/Secondary xylem... | reverse complement strand
TTTAACACGCTTTAATAATAAACTGCGGCAAACACTGCCAAACACGCTTTAATAATAAACTCTTGCAGTATGTGGTGGATTTTTCTGACACTAGCAAGGACAAATAGAATCTGATCCGAAAAAGGTTTTCAATCAGTTGATTCTCTAAAAGATCTCGCACAAGAATGAATCAAAAATTTAGGATATGGGTGAACAAAGGAAAAGCTGCATTGATAATACATGATTTTTCAAGGCGTACTAGAGCATTAACAAATAGACTGGAAGATTTGGAAAAACAAAAGTAGTTCATTTTTACATTGAGTTTTAAAAATATTTTAAAAAAATTAATTTTTTTATTTTTTTAATTTTAAATTAATATGTTTTTGATATTTTAAAATCATTTTATTATACTGATATCAAAAATAATTTTTAAAAAATAAAAAAATATTATTTTAATGTGTTTTGAAATTAAAAACACTTTGAAAAGTAACCGTAACTACACTTCTAAAGATGCTCTTAGAAGATGAACCTGAAATTTTTATCTTTTTTTTTAATTTTGATAACAGGAATTTTTTTTATTATTATGTCATTACAAGTTATGTTGATTTTATTTTACTTACTATTATTTGTTTCAATTTGAATTAGAGTGTCTTAAGAAAAAGAAAAAAAAAATCAGGTGCATTTGTGCCTGAAAGCCTAGCCCATGCCTTTTTTCTTTGACCACTTTTTTTTTTTTTTTTTAATTGGGAGACACATCACTTGTAATGGTAAACTAACTATCGCCAATTGATTTGAAAAAATTAGGGTAAAAGTTTTTGGACATCAAAAACCTTATTTTAAACTTGTTTTTATTTAAAAATATTTTAAAAACACAATATAAATCTCAAATATACTCTAAAATTATTTTTTTAAAAAAATCAACGGAATTCAAAATAAGTAAACAAGCCCAATCCAATTTTTTATGGCATTTTTTTTATTAAACTTTTTTTTTTAATGAAATCCCTGTTTTGATATCTCCTCATAGAAGGAAAAAAGAAAAGAAGAGAGAGACCATGCACGACATGTAGATGAGCTGGTGAGGGAAAGTAAATCATGGGCAGTATCGGAGATTCCACCGGCCTTGCTAACTGTTGTTTTATACGTGAGGCTGTTTGGCGCACCAGCTGGCCGGCTGGCCTTCATCTTTTCTTTTCCAAGAAAAACATGGCAATCAATATATACGGAATCCACCGGCCTTCAGTTTTTGGTGCAGGACCCCTCCGATATCTGGGTCCGTCAGTTTCTTTTATATATAAAGCAACGTTTGAAGCATTCAATCCACAAGCTGCATCGTTAATTCTCTCTTTCTCTTTTTTTTTTTAAATGGATATCTAAATCTGCTTTCATGTATCTCGATTAATTTTACAGGTTTTATTTCGTTAATTCTCTCTTTCTTTCTTTTTTTTAAATGGATATTTAGATCTATTTTCATGTATCTTAATTAATTTTACAGGTTTTATTTATAGGACTCGAACCAATAATTTTAAAAAACATATTTAAAACTAATCAATTGAACTACACTCGTAAAGATTATCATCAATTCTCTTTATTTTTATGGGCTATCAACTAAAATCATGAATTTTGTTTTAATTGATAGAGTAGGCATGCATGTGTTTGACATTTATCTTAGTATTTGAAGGATGCAAGTCGCAATTCATTCTCATTTTGAAATACGTTTTATACGAAATGGAATAAATTAATGTTCAACTTATGGGTTTTTCTTTTTTCTTTTTCAAATATAGGAAATATTATTGATGAAAGCTGAATATAAAAGGATTTTATAGTTTTAAATGTGCATCTAAGACAAGTAGAAGAGCACTAGATCATTTATCTGTACCACGCAACAGGCTGGATCAATTTTTTTGAATTGTTTTAATATATATATATATATATATTGTTACTGTTTTTTATAGTATAAAAAAATTAAAAAAAATTAAATGTTGGAAGATAAAATTAAAATTAAAAAAAGATTAATATTTTAAACTTGCGATGTGAGTAATGAGGTTGAGATAATAAAAAAACAAATTGAAATAAATTATAAAGTTCAATATCTAATAATTAAATATCAAATGATAAAATTAAAATTAAAAAATACATTAAAAATAATCATTATACTATTAAAATAAATATTGCTATGTAAGGTGATGCATAATGAAAGCATCACCTCTAATGTTTTGTTAATGTTAATTAAAATTTGTTTGAAACAAACAAGGTCATAAATATTTTAATAGCAAGAGAGAAAAAAAAAGAATGCGATAGAAATTGCTTTTTAAAGTATTTTTTATTAAGAAATATATTAAAATAATAATTTTTTATTTTTAAAATTTATTTTTAACATGAGAACATAAAAAACAATCGCAAGATAATATTAGATTCAACGGTAACTAACTACATTATTACCTCATAAATCCTTCTCTTATGTTGTTAAACAATACTGTTAATCAAATCAGTTCCAATCCATAAAAAAACACTCAATAAAACTCTATCAAAAACCCCATAAAAATTGAGAAAAAATAATCATAATTTACAAGAAAAAATCTAAAAAAATAAGAAAAATTCAAATAAATTAGATATTGCAAAAAAATATTATTATTTTAAAGGAACAAAGCCTAGATTTAAGGTCATAACACTAGAAGATAGACAAAGTAACAAGATCAGGGCTAAGGTTGGCAGGATAAATATTGTAATATATATTCATATTGAAGGATTATCTATTCCTTCCATATCTTCACATCAACTAAAATGATCGGATCCAAGTCGTCATCCACTGTATCTTCTATCGTTCCAGCTTAATATTGGATTAATTTTGTACTCCCAACTGTCCAGCACATGAACCGATAAACAGGATAGGTTTGGAGACATGATAAAAATTATATTTTTTTAAAATTTTTTTATTAAATTTTTTTTTTATAGTTTTAGATTATTTTAATATGTTGATGTTAAAAATAATTTTTAAAAAATAAAAAAAATCATCCCATCACATTTCTAAAAAAAAAAACATTTTAAACTATAATTGTTATTATAATAATAAAAAACCCGACTAACTTAGCGTCCCATTTGTCTAAGTTGGTGTTTTTATAATTGGGATAAGATTATGTTTAAAATATTTTTATTTAGAAATATATGAAAATAATATTATTTTTATATTTTAAAATTATTTTTAATATAAACCTATTAAATAATTGAAAACAAAAAAAGTTAATTTTTTTTTTAAAAGAACACGGTTTCGACGCGTTCCTAAACATGTCAGTTTTGTCGATATATATAAAGCGCGCATGCAGATGCAACTGCACAATTGCAGACCTGGGAGTTGGTTCCATTATCTTGCACACACTGCTAGCTGGCTAGCTATCGAACACAATCATGTCCACGCTGCCAAGTAGTGCTGCATACCTTGTCTCCACCTCGACAAACGGCTCTCCTTCCCGTGAAACATTTCGCAAATTCTTTGAGTGCTGGCTTGCAGAGCAAAACAATTATCTCGAACAACTCATCTCAACCTGTAAAGATTATGATCACAACAAAAAAAACTCCCCCCAATCATCTCAGGCAACCCTCCAGCCTCTTATCAACTGTGTTCTTGAGCATTATGAGCATTATTATAGAGCCAAGTCAAGATGGGCCAAAGATGATGTGTTATCCATGCTCTCACCTTCATGGACTAGTACTCTCGAGCATGCTTTTCTTTGGATTGGTGGGTGGCGGCCCTCTGTGGCTTTTCATTTGCTCTACTCAAAGTCAGGTCATCAGCTTGAGGCTCAACTCCATGAGTTGATTTGTGGGTTGGGGACAGGTGACTTGGGTGACCTTTCAGCTAGTCAACTCACCCGAGTTGATCAGTTACAGAGGAAGACTATCAGGGAAGAGAACGAGCTAACTGAGAAGCATGCAAAGCATCAAGAAACTGTAGCAGACTCGTCTATGGTGGAGTTAGCACATGAGGTGAGTTATTTCTTTATTATTTCCTCGTTGTGTTCTTTTTTAAACTTGCACGATGCATGACATCCAGCAGACTCGTCTATGGTGGAGTTAGCACATGAGGTGAGTTATTTCTTTATTATTTCCTCGTTGTGTTCTTTTTTAAACTTGCACGATGCATGACATCCAGAAGACGTGTTCAGGTGACTGAGTTGTTGAGGAGTGAGAACACGGAAGTGGAGGAAGAGCGAGTTGAGTCAACTCTGGCACCTAAAAAGGATGGATTGCAGGAAATCTTGCAGATGGCTGATGATCTACGGGTGAGAACTATTAAAGGTGTTATCGAGATTTTGACTCCAATCCAAGCCGTTCATTTCTTGATTGCTGCTGCTGAGATGCACTTGCGCCTTCATGACTGGGGTAAGAAGGGTGATTGGGCACGCCGCATCCACCACTGATATGCGATTTACTAGTGGATAATCATCCATGAATTACACCCGTATTTGCTGTTCTGTTGACATAATTAAGAAATGGGGAGACTGATTTCAGTTTTAGAGGCAGGATAAGCAAGATACGCAGTAATGTTTAATTATATTTTCAGATTGAATCTGTCTATGTTTACTGTATATTATCCATTAGGTGCTTTAAGTCCTCAAGCACTGGCATTTTAGTTTAATATCTATATGATGTTGCGAGTTAATTTCTCCAATTTGGCTTTGGCTATAATTGAAGTTATTTTGTGAGATTGAGTTAATTTCACTAATGACTTGTGATTCTCTTTGGATTTTATTTTTGTCCACTGGGGATGTCATGTTCTGCAACACCCTTTTGCCCTTTTCATGCTGTAAGATGATTTTGTACGTTTTGCCAGTACTATTGAAGATGGTTTTTGCTCACAAACAGCCCGCACCTGTTTGCTTTTAAGGGAATTATTGGTTTTCATAGTATTTTGAGAAAAAATAAATCAATATGACTGTCATTTATTAGTCCTAATTTTCTATGTTCTGAACTACTAATACGTTCAGTAGAATATTTTGCTAACTGTTTATCCACTGGAACCTTTTGTTTTGTTCGCCAAATCAATCCATTCTGTGCATTAAAGAAGAAGAAGAAGAAGAAGAAGAAGCCATTCACCTCATTATTTTCGAGCACATGCATTTGGTATTCTGATTTACTCTGAAGTTTTCAAATTCTCCACACAGAAGCTCTTTTAAGTGTGTGTATATATATATGTATGTATGTATGTATGTATGTATGGATATATATGTATGTATGTATGTATGTATTTTTGTGTGTGTGTGTTTGAGAGAGAGAGAGAGAGATATGTAAAAAAAATATGTTTTTGAACAATTTTAAGATGAATTTATATGATTTTAAAACAGGATGGATAATGAAATGTTTTATCTATTTTCACTATCTCTGTTTCACTTCTATTATGATTAATTAACCAAATATACCATAATGTTTTTATAAATTTAGTTTTATTAATAACCAAAACCTATGTATCCTTTTAAATCATTTCTTTTTTTTTTTCCTGTTAAAGGTCTAGGACTATTTTGTTAATAATCCATAACAATTTAAGCCATAATTCTCATCTTATCCTTTCAAGTTGTTTATTAATTTTTTATGATTTTTTATTTATTAATTTTTTATGATTTTTTTTACTTAAAAGTGTTCGAGTGAATAAATTTATGTATATCTTGATTAATCCTCTAAAATATTAAAATTAATAAATATATAAATTTTTAATAACTTTAAGAGTAATCAAACTAATTGTTCGGGAAGCAAATCAAAAGTTAGACTAACCAGATTTAAACCCGGTTTGTTTTTGTGTTTTAAAAGTATTTTTAAAAATTTAAATTTTTTTATTTACTTTAAATTAATATTTTTTTTGATGATTACAGATTATTTTGATATATTGATATGAAAAATAATTTTTAAAAATAAAAAAAATATTATTTTAAATAAAAAAATATTTTAAAAAACATTTGATAACAACTTTTATTAATTTCAGTCCTCAGCTACTCCACTACCTATATGTAGTTTGGTACTCTCCTTTAATAACAAACAAGGAAACAACAAAAGCAAGAGATAATTCAACTGTCTTCCTCATTACCATTCGTCGTCGTCATCTTGTTCATCACTGTTTTCCTCAAGACAAGAACTGTCAAAATAGCAACATCAATATGTTTGGTGCACCTACGAAAAGGCAACAATACAAACAAATGCCATGTTAATTGGAGACATCTGAGTGAAGATTGTATGTGCTTTTTTATTTTGTATCATTGCTGAAGTGCACAAAACGCCATTTCTAACCGCCATAGGCGTGAGACAATGCTTGAGCATGCTAAGATAGCAGGCACAAATCGCCAGGCCAGCGAGTCAGCGACCCTCTCCTTAGCACCAGTCACGCAAGCTTTCCTTGCAACCAGCTCTTCAACATCTGTAATGCAGCTTTTGGCTGATCCATTGGAACCCTGTGACTGACATAGGACATCAAAGTTTGCAGCAAGAATTAAATTTCATCAACCCTCGTAGATGTACCTCAATCACATGACTAGAGCTCCAACTCACATGACCCATGATGCTTGAAAAACAATTCTACCCTAGGTGCTTGATAAATATAACATGTTGTTTTTCCTTGTCTGTTTGGTCAAGTAGGGGATAAGCGAGTTGACTCAGTTTTGAGTTGGAGCTGATCTAGTCTTGTATTTTTCAAAGAAGATGAGCACCTAGGGTAGAGTTGTTACTGGTTCTAATCATATGCAGAACATCTACGAGGGTTGATGAAATTTCACATTATCTTGCTGGTTTATAAGTTAATGTTATCTTGTGTTTAATTTTTATCAAATAAATAAAAATGATGAGATTCAAACTTATAACTGCTTGGTAATCAAGATTCTAATACCATGTCAAAGAATCATTTCAACTTAAAAACTTAAGTTTTTAGATAATATTTTAGGTTATAATTTGTATTATTCTCTAAACAGGTATATCTTAAAAAAAAAGACTTAAAAATATTAACAATATACTGAGTTTAGGAATATACAATACAAGAGAAAATTTCAAGTAACGAAATTTAAATTTGGAATCATCTATTCATAAAAAAGAAGAAGAAAATTTAAGTTAATCACTAATTAACATAATATAAGAAAATTAAAAAACAAACAAAAGAAATGATAGAGATCAAGTTTGGAGGTAAATTGCACATCTAAATTCTTAATAAAATATAGAACCAACAGCAATAAAAACTATATATCAGAGATGGTGTTTTTAACCGGTTGTTTTCCTTTTTATCTCCAAAGAACCAAGAATCATGTGAGAAGTAAATCGACGCACTTTACAAGCACATGGCACAACTTAACTACCATGCAACTATAGTTTATCAGGTGGTGGTGGTGGTGGTGGTGGATTCCATAGACACTAGCAACCAATTAAAATATGAAGGACTAATTAATAACTGCTTTTAGAAATAGGGACTAAGAGAATAATTTGGTCTAAGGACCATATAAAAAGAGAAAAAATGGCAAGCACAACTTTGACAGTGGAGGACAGGCATATTCTGTGGCGACATCCACTCCTACTCTCCAGCATAAAGCAAAGCAGACAGACTGGAGATAAAAAAGTTATTCTCAAGTTTTTTACCTCCACAAACTCCTTCTCTCACAGTGCCAGGAAACTTGTAGATCAAAGATCCATCGATCTATGGGAGTTGCACATGATACCATTCTTCTCTTACTACTTCTTACTTCCCTTCAAGCCGAAACCAAGAAAGGTACCTTTTTCTTTTCTTTCAAGTTCCTTGCTTTTTGGGCACTTGTTGATGCGTCGAGTAATGACTTCATTAACTTAGTTCATCTGGGCCAGGCTTGGATTTTTCGATTTGGCTATGTAGAATTGTGGATTGTTGTCAAATACTTAAGTTTGTTTGTGGGTTTTTGGTTATTTTTCCGTCTCTGAGTTGAGCTTGTCTACTTTGATCTTTCCAATTTGGAAATGTATATTTTTTTTTATCTTCGCCAGTTCAGTTCTTTATTTTGTCTAAGCCAATAAACGCTGTCAGCAATGTGTTTGACGATTTTTATTTTGCATGAATCCATCATTCATCAGCTTCTTGGATTGTTGTATGTTTGAGTTGCCTGAGATCTTACGTTGGTATCATTGTTGACGCTCGTGGCAGGTTAAGAATTGGTCTCATGATTGACAATCAAGAAGAGAGAAGATTGTTTCTTGTTTACTTGTGTTTATAGTATTCTAGTTTTGAGCATCCCAAAACAAGCTCATGGTAAAATTTTGCTTCGTCTCACTGTGCTTCATCACCCATTCACATGCATTAGGGAGTTGAAAAGGTCTTTTTTTCTTCTTGCTTGGCCTGTGAAAGAACATCGTTTTGCTTGTGTTATGCGTAAACTGCTATCATGCTCTTTATATTTTTGTAATTTTTCGTTCTGTTCTTCAACTGGATACTGCTGCCAAATGCCTTCTCTTAGTTGTTTGTGCTTCGCTGTTGTTTTCACTCATCAATGCATAATGATTGTGCCATGAAGAATTGATCATGCCTCGATTCTAATAAGAATTATTTTTCAGTTTCCAGTTATACACTGTGATTGAATTGGTAGCATAGTGGCGAAGAGAAAGGAAAGTATTCTCTATGCCTTTGCATGTGGAAAGGGTTTCATCTGACAGCACAGCCCATTGCCTTAAGATAGTGCCTGAAAGTCTGCGTTGTCTTCAATAGAAATTTGCAATGGAGAAGTTGGCTATGGGCTTGAGTAAAGGAAATTAATATAAAATTTTGCAGTAGTCCAAACTATGAAGTTGTTTTAAATGCAAGCCTCAAGCTAGTGTAATGGGTAAGGAAAATTTATCACAACCAATCAGTGGTGGAATCAGGAATAATGGTCACTCACCTGGGAAGAGTGAAGATTCAGGGACTGACTCACGTTGCAGTCTAGATGCAGGTATGCCAACATGCCGTGTGTGCCAATGTGCTGAATCTGAAAAAAGGGGAGATGTTGCTTTGGGATTTTTGGGCATTGTTCCTCCTTTGCAAGAAGCACGTAAAAGTAATGGAGCAGTAAAACCTGAAAGCAGAGAAGTCCCCTTGGATGCTGAACATAGCAAAAATACTGGAAGAGAATCAGGGCTGGTTGAGTTCATCAGTCCTGGAGGGGAGGTTTTCATTTGTAATATGGATACAGATTTAGAAGTGGGTTTATGTCACCAGCAAGACTTGTTAATTGAACTTGGCTGCTCATGCAAAAATGATCTTGCCTTAGTACACTATGCATGTGCACTCAAGTGGTTCGTCAATCATGGATCCACTGTTTGTGAAATCTGTGGACATGTTGCAATTAATATCAGAACTTTGGACTTTAAAAAGGTTATGGTTGCTTTGAAGGATTACGAAGCATTGAGGGAAAGGACTGCCATTGGAGATCCTAATCCTGCTCAGGTGCATACTAGTGCAGGTGTAGATCCTGATGCTGTTGCTGCTGTTAGAAGGCAACGGCTAAGTGAAATTTCATTGTGGTTTAGTCCACACAATAATCACAACAATAATTATAATAATAATAATTCTACTGCAGTTTCACAGGTTGTTTCTGAACAACCTCTGAATACTGTCATGGAAGATGTCCCTGCTGAGAATCCTGCAACTAAATGGGCTGTGGAAGCTACTGGTATTTTACTTGCTACAGGGCTTCTCACTGTTACTCTAGCATGGCTTATTGCTCCCCGTGTTGGAAAGGTATGCTGAGCTCAGCCTAATTGGGGTAAACTAAGACTCATGTATACATAGAATTGTTTTTCTATTTTTCAATGTCGGTATTTTAGTTCAATGTATATTGTTACTGGGTTGTCTTACGTGCCACTGTTTCTACGAACAAGAAAATTTCACAAGTGCCTATGCCAATCCAGTACCAACATGGCAACTGGTAAAAGTAACAAGGACATCACTGTGAAATTCATTAATTTTTTAATAAACCAAAGGAACATGTTTTCTTGTATTGCTGCATGTTATTTGGCTGTGCATATATAAAGCTTTGTTTCCATTAGTTGGTCACTATTAGCTAAGACCATGAATAGGAAACACAAAGCATCAAAGCAAAAGTAGCTAGACAATGGAACATTCTAGGATTCATCCAACAACCTAGTATGGGTGCGTTGTTTTCAAAGTTGACTTAGAAAATTTATTAAGACCTTCAGATATTACAAAGGAGATAGCAACTACAAGGAATAGACAATGCATTTGGAAATTATGCCTATATAGATTCTTAAGTTGGAAGTTTGTTATGTTCTCAACTGCATTGCCTATCTGGCATAATGTTTGTGATCTGGTTCAATGACACACAATAAGTGTTGATGGTGACATTCCCTAGAATTTGAGATTTATCAAAGTAATCATAGGTGGTTGCTGGGTTTGTGAGCTAGCTTTAATTGAAGAAGGGGTCCAGGGGGGTGACATCATGGGAAATAAGGGAACTGGATTAATAGTGAGCCTTCTACACTGTTTTAATGGGTTGGGGCCAGATGGAAGGGTGGCACGGAGAAGTTGCAGTATAGGCTTTAGGAGCATACTACTAAGGCTGAGATTTGAGTACTTTTGGGGACAGACTTTCCTTGGAATGACATCTGTTGCCCATGAGCTTCCCCAGAGTATAGCATCTTCCTTTAGGACTGCCAATGGTTAGAGGATTTGGCTTCTTATGGATGGATGAATAGAAAAAACATTCTTGTTATTGGTAAATGGGATGGAGAATTGGTGAATCCTTGAATGCTTCATTGTCTGGCTACTTTTACTTTGATGCTCTGTGTTTCCTATTCAAGGTTGTTGAATCTTTCCAAATTATATGTGCTGTTGTCCACTTGGCATGGATGTTGGTAGTTAGAATAATCGGCTTCTTTAGACAACTGACTCTTTGTGTCTGTTGAATATAGCTCTGTGCATTCTCTTTGATGCTATGAAAAGGAAACCCAGAAAATCATGCCCAAGCCTTTTATGCAATTTTTTTCTCTCTAAATTCTCAAGTGGTGGTGTTGAGATAAAATTGATAAAATTCTGATGTAGCACTTTGGGGGAAAGTGCGCTCTATTAAATAGATGAAATTGCATCACAGAAGGAACTTTGATAACATTTAATATAAGAGATTTGGATATTCTTATTTCTTGTTTTTCTCTTTCTTGTCGTGCCAATGAATGAATCACAATTACTTGAGCTTGCTATAGGAAGTTTTTTGATAAGGATGTATGCTGTGAAACATTGTTGTCATCAACATTCACCATATGACATTCCAATGGCTAACAGATAACCAAATTGGTAGCACAACTCTCGTTTGAAAGGGAGGTAGTCAGTTCAAATTCATCCTCGCTCCTTTGCTAAACTGTTAAATTATAAAAATTCTTCTATTCTTACTCTCATTTACATGAGAAGAAACAATAGTTAGATCTAGTGATGATTCTTCTCTCTTGGCATTTTTGGAGCTATTTTATTGTCTAATTGGTTTGTTGCTCTAGATTCTTTGTATGTGCCCCGTTATTTGATGTTTGTTTTGGTTGCAAGAGAACTCTAATGACTTTGTTAGTTGTATTATGTGTTTTATGCAACTTATTCAGCTCCTGTCTTCAGAAAACTGCCAAAAGTGGTCTTCATATTCTCCTTGGAGGTGTTTGTGCTCTAACAGTGGTGGTCTTCTTTCGCTTTGTAAGTAACTTATTTTTATTCTTTCTGACTATGGATTATGGCATAACTGCACTTGATCTATGAATGCATATTCTTAGTGGTCCTATAAACTAAGTACCTTGGCAGATGGTAAGAATCATGATCCTCAGGTTTCACCGAAACCTGGGATTATAGAATGGCGGTCTTCTGTTCAATATAACAGCTTTGAGAGAGTGTGTTGATACACATGGCTGAATGAAACCTGAAATTGTTTGATAAAGTGGTGCAGACAGAAATGATTCAAGGAAAGTAAATTCAGATTTCTGAATTTTAAAGTTGCAGTCTAGGTTGATCATTTGATATAGAGCTTTGTTGGAGCATCATAGTCTTTCATGGTCCTAATATATCTTCATTCGGGTCAATTAGTTGCTGCTCCTGTGTTTTTATAATTTTTGGTAATTTCCATAAGTTCTAAAAAGTAAAATCTGGTCTTGGTTTCTTGTTAATGGTATATTTTTTTAATGGTCATAAGTCATAACTTGTGGCTTTTGC
>Ga0325404_1006605_pt1 | contig 12154 bp, 8 predicted proteins | sample PopdelMetagenome_18_FD_205664 | JGI IMG/M metagenome (GOLD analysis project Ga0325404, IMG submission 205664) | Populus deltoides microbial communities from Bellville, Georgia, United States - Xylem-Control-R1 | ecosystem: Host-associated > Plants > Phyllosphere > Stem > Wood/Secondary xylem... | reverse complement strand
ATATCTCTTCCTACGTACACATATACATAGAGAATGAGTCAAAAATCATCCATATAAATATTAGACCCGTCAGTCCTCTTAAATGCCACGTTGGTCATGCATATGACAAATTTGCATTAAAGTTTTCGCTAAAACTGTGGCATAACTAGTGTGCTGATTGTAGACAAGAAAATTGACTCCCTTTTTTTTTTTTTTTCCCCAACACTTCCTTGGGTCCTTTTGTATTCCTTTCAACCTCCGAACAGTTGAAAAACTCATCATGACGTAGTATTTGTTTTAGACTTGAATTTGACGTCTTTGTAAGGGGTTTTTTTTTTTTTCTCACCAGGATTAACGTTTGAAAACCCTAAAATAGGCAGGATGGGATTTAAAGAAAATGGACTCTCATGTCTTGTAATCCTGAGTTGAATCAGAACAATTTTAGATTTTTTTTTTCCATTTAGTTATATTTATTTCTCCACCTTGTTGTTTTGTTAATTTAATGTATTTCACGTGTTAAAATTAATCACCTTCTCATTGAGTTTTTAGACAATCATTCATATTTAAACGGTATATCAATAAGAATTTTTTTTTTTTAATCTTCAATTGAATTTTATTCCAAGATAATATGTGATGAAAATATACTTGTTATGCCACATCGATCTGAGAGGGGCTTTAGGCCAAATCTCAAATATTTAGAATGAGTAGGGACATGCAAGACCATTGCATTAGCATGCAAGCATGCAACGTGAAAAAGGGATGGATTGGGTCGTGGAGGTTAACGTGTAGAAGTGCAGCAGGAAATAGTCTTCCATCGTTGTGAGTTTAACGCATCCGAAATTATGAGTTTTACGTTATTTTATTTCTGTTGTGATTGTTCTGTTTTACGCTTTGTTAATTCTCTGTTTTACATAGGTTGAGTCCATTTTGATTACTGTTAGTTTTCCCTGTAATTTAGTTTATTTGTTTGTTGTACGGGGTTTGCTTATTTAAGCAGCCAATGCTTTCGTTAAGGAATTCAAGTATTTGCATTCAACTTGTGGTATATTTCTTACCCAAAGAGAAAACAAACTTTATTAGCACTTTATACTTTGCGTTTGAGACTTATCAGTACTCAATACTCTATATATATATATATATATATATATATATATATATATATATATATATTAGAAAAATGAATATACAAAAAGGGATACTGCACATTTCACATTCATATGCCTTAAGAAACCCTATGCCACCTATAGGGTTAGAACCAAATTTAATGCGAATCTAGAGGGTATGAACTCTTAAATCCACACATAAGAAATAAACAACTTAATAAAAGTAAAATCAAGTTGAAAAGAACTCAAACTAGTGATTACTTAAACAAAAGAAGTATAGTTATTGGATTAAAAACTCCTATCAATTGATCCATTGATTATAACAAACTAAGAACTGGAAGTATAAGAATAAAACCATTATCTATTGATTATAATGAGCCAAGAACCTTAGGTATAAGGATGAATACCACAAAGACAGTTGATCTTTGATAAGTTCTTGAAAAAAATTTCCATGAGAAACCAAAAGTAAGAGCGAACTCTCATACAAAATTTTTAGTTCTGAATAATCAATTGATCTCTTATTCATCCTTTCAAGTTGTTGTTGCATGGCTCATAACATAAAAGCTTGATTTTCCCTTTCTTTCAGTGGGGATGTATCACCTTTGGTAAACATAATTGAAATCTGAAAATCATGTTAGTAGCAAGAAAATATCATCTCACACTCCCTCGTATTTTCACACTCAATAAGATATTAGTTCACTCGTGTTTCACTCAAATTTAGCTTTTCAAGATAACACGCTCACCCTTTCGTCTTACCTCTCATACTTTCTTTAAGAAACTAATCTCAAGTAACCAAATAGAAACAACTTAGTAAGTAAATTCTTTGTATTTTATATTAAATAAGCAAGAAAATAACAAAAAACTATAAAGAAAATGAATTACGAATATGAAAACGCTAAAGAGTACTAATCAGATACGAATATGATACGAAGACATGAAAACAAATATGTAACAAAGAAAAATAATGTATTATGACTCAATTAACCTAGAGCTATCTTTATAATACTAATATGACCAAATATGATTGTAGGAAACAAAAAAAAAACATTGTGTTGACGCAAACTAACCCGATATGATTTATTTCATGACTTTAGAATTACCCAAACCTAAGTATATCCAAATAAACTCAAACCTAAGTATATCCAAATAAACCCAAAATTAAGGTTTCACATTAAGAAACCAAAAACCCAAAGAATATCATATTGTAGGTGTATATCTCTTAGTTTTCAATTTCAATCTTTTGATAATTTCAATATGCGGCAGAATTTATAACACTTGCAATTTGATCTCTTTTTTCGTTTTATATAGTTCTAATCTTGAAAATAACAAAATCAAAGAACTTTTTTAATACTACTTGCCACATATCAGATTTAAGAAACAATGAAAATAACACGGAAACCTAAAGATAGATCGATATAACGTGATTTTAAAGCTTTGCTTTGATACAAACTGATCAAAAGTCACAAACAAATGTAATAAGACTACAATAAACCCAAACTAACACTAGAATAATGATTTCAACAAAAAGCAATAATAATAAACTAAGAAAAGTTTTGTTACGGGCCATGCAATAGCAACTTGAAAGGATAAGTATGAGATTTGATAAGTGGCTTGAACAGGAAAATAAAAAAATATGCTAAATTACAAAAGGGATATTCCCAAAGGGTTTTTAATGCTAGGAAGCAAGATAAACCACGGTCTTAAGCTCTAAAGGCTAATGGTGAAAAGACTTCTCTAAGCCTAGTAAAGGAGAGCAAGAAAATTACAATGTTATTTGTAGAAATAAAAATAAAATAAAAAACTATTTAATGATTGAGAACCTTTAGATCAATAGTGAAAGAATGCAAAATGAGAGAGATAAGCAATTATATTCATACAGTTTTATTAGAGAAAAAATTGGCAAAAAAGAGCTTTGAAAACTTGAACAAAAGGCTATAAAATAGGTGCTACTATTGCTTTAGATCTTACCATTGTTCATATTGGTTATTCAAGGATGAATTCTTTTGCAGATAGGGGAAATGATATGATCTATACAAGGGTTGGACAATCATATTTAGTTTTTGGCTTAATTTTTTCTAATATGCAGTTTTATGCTAACAAGCATAACTCTTAATTTGATTGTTGGATTGAGCTAAAATTTTACTAAAAGTTTTCAAAGGTCTTGTTTAATATCGATTTAAAATTTCAAGTTAATTGGAGATTACTAAGGCATCACGATACAATATAAAAGTTATTGTATAGGTTTTGCTATTTGTTTTCTTATCATTTGTGGACTTTGTATTTAGAAAGAATTCTTTTTGTACGAGGACAATATAGGTGATAGCAATTAGGATTATTTTGGCAATGAATTCCATATCAATTTAGGAGTTCTTATTGTACGTGAAAACATTTATGGCAACAAAGTGACAACCCGTTTCTATTCCATTTATATTAATAAGCAATCTACTAACACTTTGCAAACATTGATTAGTAACCAAATAAATATAAATAAATAATTTATTTGGTTATAAAGAGAAAATATTTTAAAGAACTATTCAGAAGATAAAAAAAAAAAACCCTCTAGGGCAGCCAAACTCAAGATAAATAACTTTTACTATTTTAGAAAATTATAAAAAGAGTGTTTTCAACTACAAATATTTTGTATCTATACTACCTAACTTGCCAAGATAAAAACTTTGTTTTGTTCTCTACTATAGTAGCTTGCCAAAACACCTAACAATCTTTAAATTGTTATCATCTTAACTGGAACATCCAGTTGCTAACAATTAACATATGAACTTTTCATAGAAGTATGTAAGTTCTCCAACTTTTCAGCGAAAAATTCTCCTTCAGAATTGTTTTTACACTCCACCCATGTGTCAAAAGTATATGTTGTGAAGCTCTATGTAATGTTTTAGCTGGTTGAGTACTCTTGCTCCACTGCCAGTTCTACTCCCACCAAATGTTTTTGATTGTTCTTTCTTATAAACACACCCTTCTAATAAGAATAAGAACCTTTGATAAACATTATCTTAAAGCTTCTTAGTCTAATCTATTCTTAATAAACTACTAATGTGTTTTACAAAAACATTTCTCTAACAGTTATATTTGGATAACTTGTATTTACTTTTTTAAAAACACTTATGTGAACTTCCTATATAATTTATCCAAACATACTAGATAATTTGATAAATAACCACGTTATATCCTATAAGATAAATTTAACTAATTCTTTATCTAATTTAGATAAAGTAACAATATAAAAAAATTCATCTTTATCAACACAAATAATTCTTGACTAATCAAAGTCAATCATTTTGACATTTACAATCTCCCTATTTAGTTGATTTGTGACAAAATATAATAAGGATGAGTTAATATGCAAGTAGTTCAACAGATACTTCATGAAAGTATACATGCAAGTACAATTGAAATAGTTTTATGTAGCGTTAAAACAATTAATAATATTTATGCAATAACATGCTAACAATTCTTAACATGTTTCATGAAAACAAATCATAAACTATTCAAATAATACTTTATACAACATATTGCATCCTAACAACTTATAATATATTCAGAAATTATCATACATTAGATAATGTTATGCCACTACATGCATCAAGTTCAAAGTGCATTAAGTATTCAGCATAGAGATTTATATGCTACAAAAAATAATATCATAGTTATTACAAACCAAAATATTCAATATTCATTACTAGTTAAAATCAGTAAAATTCTAGAAAAGCAAAAAAATAAATTATAATAGATAACTAGTTATTTGTTTACTTTCTCCTTTTTCCTTTGCATCCCTGACATACATCTATATCTCCTCCTTGGTTTGGTACCAATCCTGGTCCTCATCTTCACCAACAACATACTAATATACTTGTTTGACATCTAAGTTGAGTTGAACAAGTTTGTCATTAATCTGCACAATATCTTGTTACATAATTGTAAACAATTTATCAACAACATCAATCTTTTATTTCCACTTACCAGTAAAATTTTCAAACTTGTTTAATAGTTATTACAATTGTTCAATTATAAAAGGAAGAAAGGGGCTGGTTTGAGGAGTTTCGGGCTAAGAGAAGGTAAACTCATCAAGATGTGACCTTTTTTTACTAACCACAACTTTAAATTTAAAAATAGTTATGGCTAAAATCTTTCCAAAAATCTTGATTGTTAGCTCACTATCATGTAAGGGTACTTTGACCATGATTGCTACCCTAGATATCAACCCACTAGAAGATAGACTTACTTCCTTCTTAGTTGTAGCTTTCTATATAACATCAATAAAGTGAGTGGCTAGGCCAATAGGAACATTGTATAACATTAATAAAATGAAAAGAAATGTGTTTTGCAAATGCACTACATAGATGATTGTAAAGAAACACTATTTTTAATAACTTTCTCAAGAAATTTTAGATCAAGATAGGATATCCTTACTATTTTTTCAGAATTGTTAAATGCAAGATAGAGAGGATGAGCATATGTTTTGTCTCAGAAATTTCTTTTGTATTTATCACAAGATGTTAAGTAAAGATGAAAGGATTTTCTTGGAAAATTGCGAGATGAGTGCTTTAAAAAAAAAGATAGAGAGAGATAGGGACCGAAAGATGATTGCATGTTTTGATCATAAACAAAACCATTAATTTAGCTCTAAAAAAATGTTTTTCTCTTATTCCCACTCACATCAAGCTTCGTGATATAAACCTATATAGCATTTCTTAAGATGACACATCATTATTATGATAAAGATTGACTCCTTAGACTAACCATTTCTCCTTTTGTTTTATAAATCAATTAGGCCATGTTATTTTCACATGTATTTCTAACAAAAGTATCTAATTGTATAATTAGGCAGAGATATAAACCTATATAAAGTAACCTAATTTTGTAGCCTAAAAATACTCATCATTGATAATTCTAAAGGAGATATTTACCTCATTGTTTAATCTTCATTCATGAATGCATATCTTTGACCAAATCAAGATGTAAATATATGAGTGAGAAAGACAACAGTTTTGCATTAAAATTTCTTTCTTCATCTTTTTCTCTTTGATCTGAGATATGCTAGTAAGGAGTGAGCATACCTTGAAAGTCAAACTATATATCAGAGCCTAGATAGAGAAAACTCTTACTCCTAAAATAAGATTTGATGAACTTTATTATTTCCATTATATAATTGCTTGTCTATTTCCATAGTGAGCAATTAACTTTTTCTTCAACGAATTGGAGAGTAGAATGGATCCATACTAAAGTGTTCGTCTATTTTCACAATGATATGAACACTTGACTTTTTCTCAATGATATATTAAGAGGAGTGTTCTAACAGCTTATGTACTAGGTTCAATGAGCTTTAGTCAATCCAAGGCATATTACTCCCATTAATTGTTACCATATTTCCATTTAAAACAATTTTACTCTTGCTAATAATTAGTAAAAGAACTTGATTCCTCATAGTTCTTAAGATAACACCTTTATTTGGTATTCTAAATTAATAGTGTTTCAAAAGTAAAGATCATACTAATTAAGATTTGCCTTGATCCTAGTAAAATGAAATTTATAAGATTTAAAGGTATAAATTAGATATATTTACAAGGTTTTCTTTCATGCTTTAATGTTAGCAACATGTCATCTATATGAAAAATATATAAAAACACAAACAAAACTTTGTACATATTTTTTTTTTATTTACAAATTTTATCTCTTTTAAGAATTAGGACATGTCACATACATCAATGACTTTTCTAAGAAATTCAAATTTTAGACGATCTAGAGGTTTTACAAATAAGTCAATCAATTGATTTTTGATGTTCACACGTTTTAATGACACAATTTTGCATTCAACCAAGTCTTTAATGAAATGTCATCTTATTTCTATATGATTGGTTCTTGAATATTGATTTTTAGAGATATTAATTGCACTAGAATTATCACAATAAATAGTCATAGTATCTTAGAAGAAACCATAATTCTCTAGCATTTTTTTCATCCAAAAAAAGTTATGGGTAGCAATTGTCTGCTGCAATATACTCGACTTTTATAATGAACAATGAGATTGAATTATATTTATTACTTATTCATGGTGTCAAGTTGCCAACAACATAAAAAAAATAGTGTTTTATCTGTCATTAGCATTACCTGTCTAGTTAGTATCTGAATAGCCCACTAAACTCAAGTTTGAATTTTTTGAATACCATACACCATAGTCAATTATAGCACTAAAGTATTTTTAAGATTCTCTTAACTGTTGTAAGATGTGATTCTTTAGGATTAAATTGGGATCTAGCACAAACACTCACACTAAAAAAAATGTGAGGTCTCCTAGCAATAATATAAAGTTGACTTTCAATTATGCTTATATAAAAGTATAGTATCAAGACATTTATTCGTAGAATCTGAGCTGATTTTAACAGATATGCTCATAGGTGTACAAGTATGACTATTTCCTTCTATGTTAAACTTTTTAACCATATCTCTAACATACTTAAATTGAGAACTAAAAATTACATTTTCACTTTGCTTAATTTGTATGCTAGTGAAGAGTTTAACTTACAAATCATACTCATTTCAAATTTAAATTTCATTTCTTTAGCAAACTTATGAGAAAGTGAATCAGAAGTAGCTTCAAACGTAATGTAATCAACATAAATTTGAGCAATGAGTAGATGTCTATCAAGTTTTCTTATGAAAAGAGTCCTATCAGCTTGTCTTTTTTTGAAACTGTTATCTAATACATATTTTGTTAACTATTCGTACCATGCTCGTGGTACTTGTACAAAACCATAGAAGGCTTTCTTCAACATGTACATATGATTAGGAAACAAATGATTAGTGAAACCTTTGGATTGTTTTATATAAATTTCTTCCTGTAGAATTTCAGTTAGGAATGCACTCTTCACATCCATCTAATACAATTTAAAATTTAAGTGATTGGCAATTGTAAGTAGTATGCAAACAGATTCCAAATGAGCTATTGGTGCAAATATTTCATCAAAATCAATCCATTCTATGCTCGTCTAACTTGTTCTTAAAGATCCACTTGGTTCCAATTATGTTATGACTATCAAGACATGGAACAAGTTCTCATACATTATTTTTTGTGAACTGATTTAATGTTTAATGCATGATATTGATCTAACTTTCATCTTGTAGGGCATCTTTAACCTTTTTAGGTTCAATCTACGACAAATAACACATATATAAGACTTGATTGATAACTCTTTTTCTTAAACTCATACCTTCATCTAATTTTCCAATAATGTTCTCTTTAGGATGATTGTGTTTTATCTTTGAGAAAGATTTTTTTTTTCTCTCATGACTATTTATAAATGAGTGGAGAACTCTCTTATAGGTTTTTTTTTTATTATTATGTTTTGATGAGGTTTATTTAGTTATGTCAATGATGTTATCGGGATCTTTCTTGAAAAAATCCTTCAGATTGTCATCAACAATCACATTGATTGATTTCATAACAGTTTGAGTTCATAAGTTGTAGACTTTGTAGGCTTTGCTACGTGATGAGTATGCAAGAAAGACTCTTTTATCATTTTTGCTATCAAATTTATGTAAGTTTTCTTGATCTCTCAAGATACAGTAAGAACTTCCAAACACTCTAAAGTATTTGATCATGGGTTTCTCATTATTCAACAACTCATAAGAAATGAGTTTTATTCCAGGTCTAAACACAACATGGTTCAAAATGTGTATAATAATGTTAACAATTTCTTCCCAAAAGTACAATACAACTTTCTTACTATTCAACATAGTTCGAGCCATTTCTTGTATAACTCTATTCTTTTTCTTAACTATACCATTATGTTGAGGAGTGATAAGTGCAAAGAATTCTTGATGTATACCCTGTTCATCACAAATAAATGAGAAATTATTATTTTTAAATGATTTGTCATGGTCACGGTAAATTTTATAGATGGAAAAGATTTTTTTTTTTGTAGTATTCTAAATAGTTTCCTTGTAAGATCAAAAGATTCTAACTTTTATCTTAACAAAATAGCCCAAGTATATCTTGAATAGTCATCCATAATTATTATAATGTACTTCTTTCCACAAAGACTCTTAGTTTGAGTTTGACCTATTGGTCCATATACAATAATTCAATGGATCTTGAGGTCAGAATGTCAATAGCTTTCTTATATTAAACCTTAGTTCATTTTTTTTTCCCGACATGCTTCATACACCATCTTCCTAACTGTTTATAGATTTGATAGACCACATGTTACTTTCCTTTTAGAGATCTTTGACAAGTATCTAAAATCATATGACCAAGATGTTAATGTCAATTATCAGTATCATCTAGTGTTACCTTATGATAATCAAAGGTGGTCAAGGTTGAAACTTCATAGTAGTTGTCTAAGGTTTTGGTACCTTTTATTATGTATATGCCTGCATAGTTGTACATGTTGCAGTCATCTTTAGAAAAATGCACATTATGATTCTCATTATGAAATTGATTTATACTTCGTAGGTTAGCTTTAAGACCATTTACAAACAAAACATTATGAAAAGTAGGTAAGACAGGAATATCAATATTACCATTACCTTCTATAATAGTTATGCTTTTATCTAAAGGTCATTGATCCTCCACTCAAGAATTCAAAATTTTTGAACCGACCTTTATCTCCTGACATATGTCTAGAACAACCACTATATAAGTACCATAAATTGTTATTCATTGTTTTCAATGTTGTATGAGTTACTAGACATATTGTCTTTTTCTTAAATACCCAATGATTTTTCATTTTTGTTTTGTTAGAATTTTCAAATTGTTGAGATTTCTAATAACCTACTAATTTACCAAGTTTCCTTTCTACAGTATATTGATTTTGAATAGATGTAATATTGTTCAATACAAAACCTTTGTAATGAAATTAAAGGATGTTACATGTAAGATGAAAAATAAAGGATGACACTTAGTAACCGAAATGTCGGTGACTATAGATGTGTTAAGATGATGCTTAGTAATTGAAATGTCAATGACTAAGGATATGTGAGATGATACTTAGTAACCGAAATGTTAGTGATTAAGGATACGTTAAGATGATACTTAGTAACCGAAATGTCGATGACTAAGGATGTGTGAGATGATATTTAGTAACCAAAATATCAGTGATTAAGAATATAATGATATGATACTTAGTGACCATAATGTTGGTGGCTAAGGATATGTTGTTATGATACTTAGTGAGATGTTGGTGGCTAAGGATATGTTCTCACGATACTTAGGAATCGATATGTGGGTGACTAAGGTTATATTAAATGATACTTAGAAACACTAGTAACAATGGTTAAGGTTATAGTATGATCTTGATATTTAGTCACCATAATATTTTAGTAACTAATGATATAATATAAATGGGATACTGAATACTAGAAGAAGGGTAATTAAAGATATAATAGAAAATGATGCTTAGTCGTCGTAAAGTTGATGACTAAGGAATAGGTGCAAGGGGACAATAAATTATCTAAGTGTCAACAATCAAACAAATTCATTATATTGAATGATGAATGAATGGGTAATGATCCACAATATTTCATAATCATGTAAATGTGTAAAAAATCAATCAAATTAATGATGATCATTGTTTCTTGTGTAATTAATTACTATAATGATAGTATCTTGTATAATTACTAATTGTTACAGGTGTTAATCGCACAACCAATCATTCTTGAACTTACTTATTTTGTTTGTACCATTTTGTAATAGGAATTAGCTAAGTATCAAATAATTTTGGATATCTTAAAAATTTATTGAAGTTGTAATATTGTTTTACCTTATATTTGGAACTCGACATAAAATTTTAAGTGATCATTTTTATATTATTCATGTATCTATGTAATTATGATGTATACATGTCAATTTTATTATCTTAATTCAAAAGGTTGTGTTTACATGATGTGTAATATACTATAAATTGTGACTCCTAGTATATACTAATGGTAATTATGATGATAATTATCAAAGAGATGTGTTGAGATGCAAATGTATATTATAGGAAACTATAGAATGATGGAAAAGACTAATATTGGAAGTAAATGCTGCCAAGATTTCCTAAAAAATGTATTGCCTGCTAGAAGAATAAAATAAATTAACTGGACAACATAAGGTGATGGAGTGAAGGATTCTTTTACAAAAAAAACAAATGATGCTAAATCATGACTATATCATGTGAGAAGTCTATAAAATAATGGGTCATTACAAATAACTAATTAAATAAATCTAAGTGCAGAAAATGTAAATATACAAGTTATTTGAATATCTCATTTTGTTTCTTTTATTAATTTTATATATTTTTTAATTAATTCAATTATTTGATTAATTTACTTAATCATGGATAAAACATAACTATATCTTAAAATAAAAACACTGAGAACCGGAGAAGGGAGCTGCTCAAGTGCTCATCTCCATTATTAAATGATTAATTATTTATCATTAAATAAATAATTAAGAAGATACGTTTTCTCCGGGAGTTGTTGGGCAAACTGGATGTTGCCATGTGAAATTGAATATATATATATATATATACACACGGATGTTCGGGTCAGCTTGTACATACCTCAACTAATTTCACGGGCCTTGAAGTTAACGACCATGTAATCCTCCAGTAATCATCATAGTAACAATTACAAGATTCAAACTTGAAACCACAAGATAAACAAGCTTTTTAGTCCTAAAATCTTACCACTAGACCACCTACTGAATGATTAAAAACATATTTATACTTTATAGAAATTGCTTTGTAGATAGTTTATATATCTTGACGGCTTGAATACAGTTAGTTTCTTTAATGCAATCGAAAATAATTATATATATATAAAAAATTATATACTACCATTAAAAATATATCAAAATAAATTTTTTTATTTTTTTAAATTTATTTTTAATATTAATATATTAAAATAATTTAAAAAAATAATAATTTAAAGCTAAAAAAAATCATTTTTTTTAAATAAACGGTTAAACCACGTAGGGTCACATCAGCTATAACTAGAGAACCCTCTGCATCACAACTTCATCACTGCATAATTAAGAGATGGCATCCGATATGGGAATGCAATACGTGTCACTA
>Ga0325404_1006604_pt1 | contig 12155 bp, 4 predicted proteins | sample PopdelMetagenome_18_FD_205664 | JGI IMG/M metagenome (GOLD analysis project Ga0325404, IMG submission 205664) | Populus deltoides microbial communities from Bellville, Georgia, United States - Xylem-Control-R1 | ecosystem: Host-associated > Plants > Phyllosphere > Stem > Wood/Secondary xylem... | reverse complement strand
ATAATATCATTGCGGTAATGACTCTGTATTCTATAACTTGAGTTGCATCACTGTGAATTTATTGAGTTTCTGATTACTGACATTCTGAAAGTTCTTTGAGAAATATAAAACATGAAAAAGGAAAAAAAGAAGTTTATCAAAGCTGTGACAACTTATTTTTAAAAAATATCCATGCCATTTCCTTTTCTCTCTCTCTTAAGAATGCCGACCTGTGCCACTTTCTTGTAGGATACTCAATTTCCCAGCAAATAGAGGGAAGTTGGAGAGATTGCATAATAAGATGACCCATAATTGCAAGATACAAACTTGGAAAAGGTGAACAGCTTTGATGGTCTATGAGGATTTGCCATTGTGGCCGGGAGCGTGGAAAAGAAGATGGCTTTTTTCGCAATTCAATGCAGGCAGCATCTATATTCCATGTTTTCTGTGGCATGCGTGCACAGTTTTGAAGTCTTAAATGGCATGTATTGCCTACAATTTTGAATTAGGTTATAGATGATTAGAGGGTGGGGGGGATAGGAATGTTGTTGGAGGTAAAATTTTGTAATGGAAAGAAGTGAAGGTTCATCCGATGTTAGATGAACACTTGCACAGGACATTTCTCTGCCTTCTCTGATTTTGTTTTCTTTTCATTCTTTCTTTCGTTTCGTTCATCTCATGGATCCATTTTGTCGTATGAAATAGGCTAACAGCCTGCAAATGTATTTGGCTTTACTATAGCTTTCAAGGTTGGTTTGAAAAGATAATTTTTTAAAAAAAGTTATAAATTTATATTTTTTAAAACCCAGGTTTTTAGGGTATTTCCGTAACATGCATGTTAAAGGCATCAAAATGATGTTGCTTTTAACATGGTGCATCGTGTTGCAAAGAACATGCTTACTAGTGTGTTTGGCAGTGTGGTTGCGGTTACTTTTTAAATAGCTTTTCATGTCAAAATACACGCCAATGATTTTTTTTATTTTTTAAAAATTATTTTTGACATCAGCACATCAAAATGATTTGAAAAAACTAAAAATATATTAATTTGAAGTTAATGAAAAAATTTCAAATTTTATCAAAAGCGCTTTTGAAATGCAGAAACAAACAGGCTCTTGAATATATATAGTTATATTGCTTGTGTAATAATTTTGTATTGTAACTCATTTTGACCTTCAATTTTTTATGTTTTAAAAAACTACTTTCATTCCAATTTATTATTTGGCATTTTTTTTTTAAAAAAAAGACAAGTTTAAGCGGTTAAATAAGAAGAAAAGAATAACAGGGGACTAATGTGATTAGGAACTAAAAAACAATGGAAGACCATGCAAAAGAAAAAAAAAAACAAATAGAAGAATTAAACAAAATTGGAAAAAATTGAAAGAGGCTCGTTAAAAAGACAAAATTTAACTAATTTCTGATCTTCTAGCTCTAGCGGAGGTGATCGACATTGCCTACACCAAAAAAAAAAAAGTGAGTCATGCACACAGGTATATCCATGCGCCCCTGCCTTAGTTGCGGGTGCAAAGAAGCCCTGTAATCTTGACTAGTTATCCGACACGTGAACAGTATGCGTTAGCACTGTTTTTTTTTTCTAGCATTGTTTCTCCTCGTTCCAACCTCTACGGTCCAATTCTAACTGACTCCAACAACTTATGAAGGTTAATTTTGAATCCCAATATGTGATTTATTTATTTATAGAATAATTTGTGATTTGTTTGTTAAATTTTGAATTGCAAATGTATGTTGATGTTGATATTGTTTGAATAAATTCACTATGTATTCGTGATTTTCTTTTTAGTTTGATTGTGTTCATTTGTATTAATTGAAATGGTTGGAATATTTATGGTGATCATGCTTTGTGAAATAATTAATTTGTGATGGATTAATTTAAAATAAATAAGTCCAAGCTCATGTTTCTGTTTATCATTACTTTAAACCTCGTCCCATATCCTAAAAAGTAAGGATTAGGCTCGTTGTTAAGCCCATATCCCAAGTCATTATCCTATGAATTTTTACCTTTAATAAATATAAGCATTTAGTCTAGGTGAAATATTATATATTTTTATTATTAAAATCAAATAACAATACAGTTTATCTTAGGTAGAATATTTTAAGGTGGTTTTTATATTTTCTTTAGTATAATCAAACCCTTACTAAAAAAAATTTATAAATACCATTTAGAATTTCTAGTAACCACAAAATTAGGTAACAACTCATTTTTTTTATTTTTACCCCTTTTACATAGTCAAATTGTTAAGATATACCCTACAACACTTAGTGTTCATTTTGCAGTTTATTTTAAATTGTAATGCGTTAAATTGTTTTTTATATGTTTGAATGGTGTTGATATGAAATATCTATATTTTTATAAAAATATCTAAAACAACTCAAAAAGGTAGTTAACTCAGGGATGGCCTAAGCTCTCTCAGTTTTCAAATATTCTAAAATTCCTCTTAAACTTTTAAAATGTTTGAGATATTCTTATAAAATAGACCATGTGTTATCAAAAATTTACTTCCTCGCCCTCTTAACCATAATTATTAGGTCCGGCTATAGATTGAGTGGATCAACTCTTGAAATGGGGGATTAATTCGAGACTATTCCAAAACAATGTCGTTTTGTTAAATGAAATGAAGTTGTTTCGACAAAAAGTAAGATAAAAGCTAAAATGATGTCATTTTGAGCAAAAACTTTTAAAAAAATCTTTGAAGTTGACTTGGTCGGGTCTAATTCATGTTTTTCCAAGTCACTTGAATTTTTGATTGACCCACAAGATCACCCAAGTTTTGATTAAGTTAATTCTTTATCCTTTTTGAAAACAATCTCGTCTAGACCAAATTCAAAATTGACCTATTAGGTTAAACCGATTTGATAATTATACTCTCAACATTACTACTTCGAATTGTAGAAAAGCACTCTCGTTTTCTTTTTATTTAAGCCGCTATATGATATTATACTTTTTGTACAAAACACTTAGGGTGTAAGGCACCTAATCCATTGTCCATATAAACATTACAGGTGGTGGCTTCTTTTCTTCTTCTTTTTTGCATCTTTTTTTTTTGTTTTTTTGCATTTCCCCCTTTCTTTGTTTTTCTTTCATCTTCATCCTTCTTTTTTCATTTTCAACTTTTAACATATATTTATTCTTGAATTTTTCTTCACAAATTATTTCAATTTATTTTCTATAATATTATCACGGTCTTAAATAAATATCTTGACATTTGGTTTTTGCTTGATTTTATAAGAGTCTATTTTAATTATCATACAATTAAGTAAAAATAGTTTTCAAGAAAAAAAACAAATTTCTTAAACTCAGTGTAGTCCATCACCTAAATTGCGGATTTGGCAGATTAAGTCACGGAGTCCAGGTCAATCCAATATGTTGTCATCTCAATATTAAAAAAAAAAGTTATCTTAAGTTCTTTTTTTAAATCCAAACCATATTTTTTACTAATCAATCAAGCTGTCTTTGAACCCATCAAGTTGACTGGGTCATATCATGACAACTCTCACATAGTTTAGTTTTAAACATAGACCAAGCAATGTGTCGTGTCGGGAGGCTTCAAAGTTGACTTGCTGGGTCGGATTTAATAACAATATCAATTAGTTCCTTGTGGCATGAATATGTTTTTAAGTTCATTTTTATTATTTGAGTCGCAACATAGCATGGCACTATAAACTAGTTACCCTATTATATTAAAAAACTTGGGAAAACTTATGGAGCTTCTCTGTTCATATGAATGGGGAAGCTCCTCCTACTCTTTTTTTCTTCTTTTTTTTTTTTTTTGCTCTTTTCCTTATTTTTTTTCTCTATTAATTTTCTCCTTTTTTCTTAATTTTGTCATGGATTTTTGTCTACCGATTGATTGGGCTACCTTTGGACTAGCCAAATCATTTAGGTCACATAAGGACAACTTTTACTTGATTTAATTTTAAACTCGAGCTACATAATAAGTTAGGTTGAAAGGGGTTTTTGTCTATTTTATTATTTTGTTTTTCTCAATTTCATCCTTAGATCTTTTTTACCAGTTAACTGGGTTACTTTTGGACAAACCAAGTCGATTAGGTCACATTGAGCCAACTCTCATACGATTTAATTTTAAACTCATGATAGATAAGGAATCAAATTGAAACGTTTCAAGATTGACCTGTCTAGTTGAGTTTAATAACTATTCCAAATAGTTCTTTGTGGTCTGAATATTTTTTGTTATATTAAAAAAAATATTTGTGAGCCTATAAACTATGTAATCAATTTTGTATTTAATAGTTTAATCTATTATTTAATTTTTTAGATTTAGTGGTCGGCACTTTACTCTTAAAATTGAAATAGAAAAGAAAATACAAAATAACACAAAAAAATGGGCAGTTCAATCTTCCAAAGTAAAGAATTTAGAAGAGAGAAACTCATCATCACTCAAAATTTTAAGATTTTTTTTTAAAATTAGCATAGTAATTTAAAAGTTTTAGCAGACTAGCACCATTTAAAAAGAATTTAGTGAAACAATATATTTTTACCTTGTTGCACTTCTGAAGCACAACATTTACTAAATGTTGTTATTCAAAAGCATGACAAAATAATTTTCGCGCTTATTAAATAGGTCATGCTTTAGAAGCGTGATATGTTATTTTTCATGTGCTTTTATCAAATACACGTGACACACATTTTGTTTTTTTAAAGTGTTTTTCCTAACAAGAATTTCACAAGATTTACTGTCTTTTAAAACCTGAGATTTTTCAAAGTCATGTTAAATAGCAATGTTCATCCAACTCTTATGATTTGTATTAGTTTTTGAAAAAACGCATTTTATCATGGTGATTGGTTCAGGAGATGATTTGTTTTGCATTGAGTTTTTTTAAAAAAAAAAACCTTTAAATACCATTTTAAACCTGTAAATTTATTTTCTTTGATAGCCATAAAACTTAGCCTTTATTATATTTATTGAAAAATCCATTCTAATTAAATAAGCTAGAAAGACTAATAAATACACTCTCAGGATATAAGGAAACATCAGAAGAGACATGATAAAGTGAATAGCTATTTGTTTTTGTGGAGAAAATTCAAACACAGGAATTCAATATCCATCGCTTTTTATCAGATTTCTGTTTTTTTAATGAACTTGGAATGTCTGCACGGGATCAAATTAATCTGATTTCACTTTTCCTTTGATCTTAGATTTCGACTGTCGCTTGCAGCCCTGGATTTACTTGCGTTTCCTTCTATGGCATTTGACTTGTAATCATAATTCAACAGATTTCCAGATTACTTTCTGCTGTATTTGTACTTTCTTCCTCCAGGGAGACATTTTCTTTGCCAAATTATAGCATAGTGCTCTCTGAAAGTCAATGGGCTTCATATTTTCATCAAGCTTCACTAGGAAATAACCTTAATCACCAGTTCCTTTCGAATTCAATTCTGAAACGTAAAGCTCAAAACCTCGTCGGCTCCTGAATGCTTATTATTTCATTCTTTCTTTAGTTGGAATTGCTTTATTTGACGAGTAGCTTCTTGAAGAAACGGCTACCTTCCCCTTCAATGGTTTGGAAACTGGTTTTTTCAATAGCTTAAGAGTGTGTTTGGTATTGCTGTAGCTGTTGTGGTTGTGGTTTGAAAAAAGTTGTTTTATAAAAAGTACTTTTAATTGAGGTTGGTTTGAAAAAATAGGTGTTTGGTTAAAACTGTGGTTGAAATTGAGGTTGAATAAAAAGTAGTTTAATGTGTTTGGTTAAGAATGCTTTTAAAATTAAAGTTATAAAATAATTTTAAAATATATATATTAAAATTGATGGTTTTTAATTTAAATGTTGTAGATTTAACTATTGTTATTACTTCATGAAATAAATAATACTTTATATAAAATATTTTTTATTATGCCATTAAACCATCTACAATTCCATTACGTACAAAATTCATTCGACAAGAATTAAAGTTTCTATTATTTTTTGAGCGTGTAATAAAATTAGATAAAATATTATCAGGAATAAAATTGATTTGATATTACAGTGCGAGTGAATTTAATTCACTCTACACTAGTTTTTCGGGAAAAAAAATATTATTTACATGACAATGCGAGTAAATTTAATTTATTCTAAACTAATTTTTAAAAAAAATACAAAAAATGTAAATTTAATTCATTATAAACTAATTTTTAAAAAAAATACAAAAACTAAACACACTAAAAAAAAAAAAAAGAAGTTCACTCAAACAGTGCAAGTGAATTGCGCTGTGCACGTTAACACAAAATTTTGCAAAGCAGCTATGAGCTGCTTTGCAAAATTCACGTCCAAAACGTGAAATTGTATGGAACCTACTAGAATTAAATTGTGTTTTTAATGGAACCAAATATTATAATTGTTATGGTTACTTCAAACACAAAAACAACTTCACAAACAAACAACCCCAAAGAATGGCAAGATAGGCTGGTTTTAAAATTTAAAATGCTTTATATGACTGTGGAAATCTCCAAATAAAGATTTTGTTTGTTTTTGCCGTATATGTTTATGAAATTTTTTTAAAAATTTTTTTATTATTTTATTATATTTTTAAATTATTTTAATATACTGATTTTAAAAAATAAAAAATTATTATTTTTATATAAAAAAAATATTATAAAAATAATTGTCATCGCACTAGAAATCTTGCCAACGTGGGAAATTGTCTTTTAATTTGAAAAATGATAAGACAGGACGTGGCGTTGTTATCTCTCGGATGGTGTGTCTACCATTTTTTTACAGATAATTGATTAAAATAATTTGAAGTCATGGACTATCAAGTATATTTATTTACTTACTTACTTATTATATCGTAACAATTTAATTAATTATTTTATCAAAAATACAGCATCTCGTTTGCTCGAAATTATGACTCTCATCGATCTGGACGTTCTTTTATTTACAGAAGATGCGGAGATGGAGGGCAAAGAATGAGCGATTATGACTATACAATTACAATGTAATTATGGTGGAAATCATTAACTTGTTTAAAAATAATGTGCAGTCTCTGTTAATACATTCTTGTTCGTACCCTGAAATCTCAGTATAGTAGGTTCACAACCTTTTTTTCACCCAAGCTGCTCTGCGGATTAATTTTTAAAAAAAAATCTTATAAAAAATTAGAAAGTTAAAACTCGATAATGGATGAAGAATTTTAATAATATTAAGATTGTGATATATTAGATAATATTTTTAAAAAAATGATATGTTAACACATTGATTCAACTAGTACCAGTTATGGTTGTTTATGGTTCAGTTCGGGTTACGAAAACCAACCGAACCGAGTAATCTAAAGTTTGAAAATTTTAAACCAAACCGGACCAAAAACCGGTTCAAATCGAACCGGTTCGGTTCGGTGAAATTTGATTTTTTGCCATATAACTACCTATAAGAATAGAAAACTCTTTGTATCTACTTGTTATATAGATGATTACAATTGTCATCTTCATTTTAGAATTATCAGGACAAATGCATGCAATTATATTTTGGTTTAGCCATAATCTTATTGTTCAAATCCTGCAAATATGACAAAGCCTTATAAGTTTTAGCATCCCGACTAATAATAATATTTGTTGGTAAAGAAATTTACAAAACGAAAGAAAAGAACAAACCAGATTAAGAGGCCAACCTTCTCCTATGGACACTAGTTGTGATCGCACTTTTCACTAGGCCACCAGTCTATCATCAATTTTTGCTACAAAAGTTACCCCTTTAACAAGAAGACAAACTAGATATTCCCAACAATTTGCGCAAAAATAAAAGATATGAGCCAAGGAGATAGAGATGTAGGTTTTTGTTCAGCTTGCGCATAAGAGATGGAGATGTTGCGCAAAAATAAAAACAGAAACCAAGGAGATGAAAATGTGAGTTTTTGTTCGGGACTTTATTTATGGGTGAATGACGTAACTTTTGAGTTCTGAGATGGAGAGTGGAGGATGGTGACTTTTTGGAGATGTTGCGCAGAAAAGATGGAGATGTTATGTTATTGTTAGGGTTAGGGGTAGGTTAACTGTAGTATTTATATCTCTTTTGTTTTTTAGTTAGTTTGGTTTGGTTCATCAGTTTCAATTTTAAAACCGAACCAGCAAGATTTTATGGTTTTGAAAATCAGTTTAATCGGTTTTTCATATTGGTTTGGTTTTCTTGGTTAATTTCTCTTCGGATTTCTCGATTGTTCGGTCTTTCTGAACACTTCTAGTATCAGTCATGTTTAACCCGCAGAACTTTTGATTTGGGACACGAGCATGCAACAACACCATTAAATCTAAATCAAAACAAATTAGGAACCACAATTTAAATTAACTAAATATTAAAGGCCTTAAATGAACAAAAAAAACATTTAGTAAAAATAAAAAAAATACTCGAGCGAACCTAGGACAGTGTATTGTGCTATGACGCGACTCATACTAGTTTTTTAAAGAAAGAAATAAAATCTTGAGACTCGAGTAATTAACATGAATGGATCCATTAAGTCGTATTAATTTTATTAATATGGTTAAAAGTAACAATGGACAATAAAAAAAAAAAACTCAAGATAATCCATGTTATTTTTAAAATTAGTGAAAAATCACACACACACACACATATATATAAAAGAGGAGTTTGGTCCTCAAATAAATCAAATGCTGAAAAAAATAAGAGTTCAAAAAACAAGAAAATAAGTATTTAATACATTACACTATGTTTACGAGTTAAATATTTTTCATAACCTTGAAAAAGTATTAAAAATAAACATTGAGCAATTCCTCTAGTTTAATTTTAAAAAATATTAATTTAAAAAAAATATAAATTAAATAGAGAAAAAATATAAAAGACCCAGAATAACTCAGGTTATTTTTAAAAGTAAAGAAAAATTCTATACAGTAAAAAAAATTATAAAGTCTAATGTTCAATTAAATTAAATCCCAAGTTATGACACTGAAAAATACGAGTTTGAAAAATAATAAAAACAAACAACAAGTGAACTCGGGCAACTCTTCTAAACATAAGTAAATCTCTTAAATTTACAGCCCGTTAAATTCTAGACCTGGAGCCAATCAATAAGTTCAATTTAAGGTTGAGAGATGTAATCGAAAAAAATCAATTTTAAAAACCTGTCGGGGTTAAGAAATAACAATAAAAAAATAGACATGATTTCATATGTAAATATAATGAAGAAGGGTAAAACTGTAAAACAAAAATTAATTATAGAAACCATAAAAAAACAGTAGTAAAAAGAAATAGGACAAATATGAAACGAAAAAAAAATAATAATGGAGGATGAAATCGAAAAAAAATTAATTTATTAAACTAATTCAAATAAAAAATAAAAATTAAAAAAGCATGGACCAAATCTCGTGGAAAAAAAAAACTTGAAGGGTTGCTGAAAATTTTTGTAAGGGTGAACATGAAAAACAAAAAGAAAAGAAAAGAAGAAAGTCATCACATTGGAAATTCAAATCTCTCCATGCTTAAAATTTAAGTATTTTTTATATTTGTTAGATTAGTCTTGCGATGAATTTGATTAACAGCTCAGATTATTAGATTCCAAGTTAACTCTATAATAATATTATTCTTATTATTATTTTATTAGAAAAAAATTAAAACAATACCATCTTAAATAATAATAAAAAATGTTGGAATTTACCTTCTAGATTTTACTCGAACATAAATTGATAGAGCTAAAAATTCAAAAAAAAAAAAAACCGGGATAAATTCTAGATCTCTATGTTTATTTTGTCAATGAACGTGATCAGCACAAAACCTCAAACCTCACCAACTCACTAAAAACAAAGAAAAAAGGATGACATGTCAAAAAAATTAAAATAATATATATTATTTTTTAAAAAATAATCACCAAGTTTTTGATATAATTGTGAATTGACCTCTCAAGTTTGCCACGTCAAACTAGGTGAATTCCATGTTAATTTTTTTCACACTTGACCCAATCCAGCCGGGTTTAGTAACAGCGCATGGTGCCCTACCTCTATCATTTACTGCTCGTGCAATATCACGTGCAGGATTTGTTTTCGTCCGTCTGGTGGTCGTCCAAGTTGGGATTTTCGAAATCGCAGACGTACAAAGTACGAAACACGTCGCTTACTTTAAAGAAAACCCAACCACTCACAGGATAGAGAGCACGTAAAATGTAAAAATAGGGCTGACATGTCAAATCTACTTATATAATCGTTGGCTACATCCGATTCTTTTTACTTTTTCATATTCATCCTTCTATTTATGCAACTCTATTTGCTAGGCAATTAAAAGTGTGTTTGATACTTCGACAATAATTGTTTTTTTTTTAATATATTAAAATAATATATTTTTTTAATTTTTTAAAAATATTTTCAACATCAATACATTAAAAAAATTAAAAAACATAATTTTTTTTTAAAAATTTAAATTCATGGGAAACACGGTTTAAACCGCGTTTCCTAACACGTACTAAAAAATTCAAAATTTAATAATAGTGCGATAATAATTATTTTTTTATTTTTTTTAAATATATTAAAATAATATTTTTTTAATTTTTAAAAAATATTTTCAACATCAATACATTAAAAAAAATTAAAAAACATAAAAAATAATAATTTTTTAAAAAAATTTAAATTTATGAAAAACACTGTTTCAACCACGTTTCCAAACACATACTAAAAAAGTGCTTGACATTGATTGACATCAGCATATCAAGATAATCTAAAACATCAAATAAATATTAATTTGAAGTAAAAAAAAATAAAAAACATTTATTTTTTTTTTAAATATTTTAAAAATGCAAAACCAAACATGGATGAGAGGGCTGTAGCTGTTTATTTCCTTGACATAGGAAAGACACGTGTGTTGACTTAAGGAAAGATTTACCAAGTAATAAAATTAAATATTTGACTAACAAATATCACTTGACACTTGTTAATAGTTATTTAATGTTTGTACTCAATCACGATATTTCCTTTTTATTTAAAATTTATTATAAATATTTGCATGTATTATTATATAAAATAACACCTATTTAATGTACTTGATAAATATCATTGATTTAATTTAACAAATACCTTGAAGTTAGGTTCTGCTTTAATTTAAAATAAACCAAACCATCACCAAGTTTCGATACCTTACGGGCGGCGCACGGCTGTACGTGGAATTGCTTGCTTTTAGCCGTTGATAACTCAATTCTTTCCCGATGTATAACTTTGTTCACAAACGGGGGCCAGTCCCAATAAAAGTAATAGCAATTAACACTGTTTTTAAAAAACTAATTACGGACTCTAATCCATTCCCAGGATTCTAAAAACTGAAGGCTCTGGTTTGCCAAAAATATATATATATAGGGCTTGGAAAAAATATTGCAGTACTAGACATAGAATTAAGAGGATTGAAATCATAGTTTTTAGATCCGGTCTGGTGATCGGTCCGGTCCAAGATTCAGGTTTCGGGTTTTGACCGGATCATCGGATCACCCGGGTTAATTTTTTCTTTTTTAAAATCAAAACGACGTCATTTTAGTAAAAAAACAAAAGTCAATGAGGTGCAACCGGGGTTTTGACCGAATTAACCCGTTGGGTCACACCGAGTTTTTCATTTTCTTGTTTTTTTTCTAATCAGGTTCAATTCCAGCCCTGAATCGATCAAGTCTTGGATCAAACTGTCAAGCCGGTTTTAAAATGTGACAGAAATAATGAACTGATAATTTTGTTCTTCTTGAAATTAGGATAAAATAGTTTTTTTTTAAGAATACGTTGGTCTTTTTCATTTTTAGTTGGGATATAAAAATCTTTTTATTTTTTTTTAGAACAATGAAATACTTTCACTGTCCTTGAAAGTAAAATCATATAATTAGTTGTCAGGGGTGTTTTTGAAATTTTATTTTTTCACAATAAAATTACTAACTTATCCTTGAAGTTAAATTTAATCTAGGCTTGGTTTGGTGCATTTTTGGATTTTCACATTGGGTTTATGTTATAACTAGAGGGGTAAATGGGTAATTTGCATTTATCAAAATTTATTTTATTTCTTAATTTATTAGAACGCACGCAGATTGACATTGTTTATTTATTTTTATTTATATTATTTGGCATTTTAAAAATTTTTTTTTTTTTAAAACATATCTATGACAGTTTAACATTATTTTTTTTTACCCGACCCGTGACGGGATGCAGGTCACGTAGCTACCTAATTAAGAGATCATACGTTGTTGTGACTTACGCCCC
>Ga0325404_1006599_pt1 | contig 12166 bp, 6 predicted proteins | sample PopdelMetagenome_18_FD_205664 | JGI IMG/M metagenome (GOLD analysis project Ga0325404, IMG submission 205664) | Populus deltoides microbial communities from Bellville, Georgia, United States - Xylem-Control-R1 | ecosystem: Host-associated > Plants > Phyllosphere > Stem > Wood/Secondary xylem... | reverse complement strand
AGATGCTTTTAACTATCATATCAAGCCCATCTCTATTAGGTTAAAATAATAATTTAATTATAAATTAATTAGTGGTGAGAATCAACTGGTTGTCAGCAATGATCATAGGCTTGGATTTAAAAAACAAGATGGTACACTTGTATGTATGTAGAGTTCTTACTATATACACGTACGTACTTGAGAGTATATTGAAAAGAAATGGTAGCTAGCTATGTCTCATTACAACAAGTGTGTATAGAAATAAAAAGACGGGACCATGCAAAGATAAATAAACGGGGGGTTGTGTAAGGAAAGACTGAGATATCATGATATAATTTATTACACCATTTTTAAAGCTTCTGCCTCCACAAAAATCCAAAATCTCCACCACCATCTTTCCTGTTTTAAAAATTTATAGTCAGACCTTAGCTAGCTCTTTAATACTATAAGATATTTGGGCTCTTCGATCAAAATCCCTAGCATTTTTAAAGAAGTGCACAATCTATAGCCATCACCGCAATTACCCCATGGACACCATAAATGAAAAGCACATTTTGAATGATAGAATTTATTAAATCTCAATCTAAAATTTTAAAATATTAAGTGAGGTTTTAAGATATAACTTATATTTTTCTGTAACACACCCCCTTAAATACAAGTTCTTGAAACTTGCACAGGCTTATATTATCTTGTGAGATTCGAATTTGTAAATGATTAATCATCAAGACTCTGATATTATATTAAACAACTATTTTAATTCAAAAACTTAATTATTAACACTACTCATTAATTATAGCATTAGCACTGACACATATAGAAATCAAAACTAGAGGGTGCTCAAAACTCACCGCCCATATTATTTGAAGTTGGATATCAAAACGAGATTAAGTTTTACAAAGGTAGAAGTGCAATGCATGGTTGGTTTACTGAAAAGGTTGCATTTTCCTAGCGTGAAAAAATATTAAATTAATATTTTTCAATGGTTTCGAGTGAGTTACTGGTATAAATAATTAAAAAAAATCTAAAAAACTTATTATTTTAATGTTTTTTTTTTTTTTGCTAGTTTTATAACTCTTAAATCTGAGTGAGAGACCGTACAAATTAACACATAACTATGATCATCATCGTCAACTAGGAAGCTAGATCTATCACCCTACCATAAAAAGCACAAGGAAAAAATAGAAAGAAAAGGAAAGCTTTACAAAACAATGTACTGTCAAAAGAAGAAATGTTACATGTAATCATCAGAGGAAACAACACAATCCTCCAGGAACTCAAAGTCTTGTCTGAAATCTCTCCACCTTACCCCGTCAAATCTTTCTTGATTTTACTTCCAGTCAGTCCATACATATCATTTCATTCAGTAGTAGTACATGACCTTCTCTTGCGTCTTGTTTTCATCAATCAGCAGGCTGTCATTACACGGATTAATATTATTATTACTGCTGCTGCTAATCAGTTGCTTGACATCCTCAACGAGGTCATAGTCCGATGGCGTTTCTCCAGTATTTCCATTTGGCTTCTCTACCCATTGATTCAGATTTTCAACTCCGTGGTTGCCATAACTTGGCATGAACTTTTGGTTCTGATAGTTTTCATACCCATTATTTGACATCAAGCTGTGAAATCCCATATCTTCTTGTTTGATCTCATATCTGCCATAGCTTATCTGGCTGCAACTCCCATCAGAATTAGAACTGCAACTTGCTTCACTACCAAACACCAAGAAATTATCTTTCACAGCTGGATGATATTGCATGGGACTGAATAATCCCTCTTGGCTGGTGGGTTGGAAAAGTAAAGAGTTTGTGGCAAAAGAAACACTGTTGTTGCTTAAAAGACTGGATGGAATTTGTGAAATTGGATCAAAGCCAGTGAAAGATTTGTTCTGGGAGTAATAAGAGAAAGAGCCACCAGAGTCTTTATAGATTGATAACAGTGAATGAGATGGTAATGGTGGATCAGTTTGATCTGAAGATGGGAATGGTGGGGTTTTTCTTTGAGATTGAGGAGCCATGACCATGAGTTTCTTCTTGAGCTTGGTGTTCCAGTAATTCTTGATATCATTATCGGTCCTTCCTGGTAGCTGAGCAGCTATTATTGACCATCTGCAAATTGCATGTTAAAGAAGAAGAGGTTGCATAAGAAGTGAAGTCTTAAGTATGCACTTCACAGCTGTAAGTAGGTGTTGATTTTGGATCCAAACTTGGCATGCATGCACAGAAATTATCCAAAACAAGAAAATTATTCTTGATTTTTGCAAGATGGTTTTATTAATTGAAAAGGAAAAACAACCTATAATTTTCTCTGCGTTTCCTTTTCCTTCCCTAGCTATTTTTAGAAAAATGGCCTCAATATCATTTCATCACATGACAGATGATACTGATGGAAAAGAGAAAGAAAAAGAAAAAACACTCACATACGAAGAGATAAAAACAAATAATTTGTGTAATTAGAGTAGAAATTATGGATCAAACCAAAAGACAAACAAACAAAAAGAAATGTCAAGAAGCTGTTTTAAATGGAAACTAATGCACCTGCTTCCAATGTTTGCAAACAGGCTGCAGATCAGCCTATCCTCCTCATCAGAGAATTCACCATGTTTAATGTTGGGCCTCAGATAGTTTAGCCATCTCAATCTACAACTCTTGCCACATCTCTTCAGCCCTGATCATCAAAATCACCAAAACCATGTCAAAGCAACACCATTAGAGAGAGAGATGAAATGGTTTGTTCCTAATTGTTCGAGTTTATCTTACCAGCTTTCTGAGGTAGAGCAATCCAATTGCCACCAGTCCCATATTTCTCTATGTACTCTTTAAGCTTCGAGTCTTCTTCTGGTGACCATGGTCCCTTCTTCACATTCGCCTTGTCACAACAAGGAGCCCTTCCCATCTCTCTCTCTCTCTCTCTCTCTCTCTCTCTCAAGATCTCCTGTCTTGGATATCCTCTCTACCGTAAGGAACCCCAAAAGGTCTCACTTCCTACAGAAACCGGGGGAGGTCTGCTTGTGCCTTTTAATAATGGACCTGGGGTGTAGACAGTAAAATAAAAATAAAAATAAATAAGAGTCCTTATTCTCTTTCGGAAATATGTACACACACAAGTCAAAATGATAGACAAGTTCAATGAGTTTCTAACTAGTACACTGCCCGGTCTTAAATATTAGCAAAGCTAGATAGAACTTTCCATCTCAAGTCTTTTTGATGCCCTAAATAAAAACTTTTCACCCTCTCCCTCTCTACATTTTTCAAAGGCATCCCTAAGTCTTCTGAAGAAGAAATTCAACAGGAGATGAGTTGATAGCTACAGGCCTTTAAATGGTGACATTTTCCAAACCATGGACTAAGTACTTGGTGTGTGTTTGTGTATAACTAACTGGCCTCAACTTTGGTAGTTAATAATTTTTTCAATCCAAGACAAGAAAAAGTCGTGCATGCACTCTTCCTCTGTGTATAATTTGAAATTATCACGCTAAAGAACCTCCCTCCCGCATAACCATTACTTTTATAATATATAGAAATTAATCACGAGGAGAGTAAAACTTCAGATATATTTGAATAATTCCTTTATATATACACACACACACACACACACACACTCCTAACTAGCTAGTTTATCAGGATAAAGAAATATTGCATGTGACGGAACACTTCTCGATTTTTAGGACTAATTAAGAAATAAAAATGAACCCCTAGCTCTAAAGTCCTCGATCACTACAAACTGGAAGAGTTCCTTAGCTTTTTGAAGACCTATGAAAAGGAGAAACGTTGCACGTTTATGATGAATAATTGGCACCAATATCACTCCTTTTTTCAAAGATTTCATCTTCGAGCCTCTAAAGAAAAGAAAAATAGTAAATATAGATTATCTTATTAAAACTCTTAATTCAAGTTATGAAATTTAGAAGGCAAGAAATCTCCTCTGAATTAAAAAAAATAAATCTCAGTATAAATTGTGAAACCAAACAGGTCTTAATTTCTCATATATATCTCTTTTTCCTTCGCCACTGTTACTGCTCTCTTCTTTTTTTTTCCTCTCTTACCAAGATAACCCAAAATTTTAAAGATCTATTTTTTTATTCTAAAAATTATTTTCCATCATGAAAATATGCCTTACATATGGTCATTAAAAATTAAAATAAGAGTAAAAGTAAAAATAATGATGATTTTCCAGTCAACAATTTAAGACTTGATTTTCATGATTTTTATTATTATATAGAGAAAAAAATAATATTTTTATTTTTATGATGGTATTTGATGTTATAATAATGGTTAATTTTTAAAATATTTTTTAAAATTTAATTTTAACATTAGTATATCATAACGATAAAATAATAATTTAAACATATAAAAAACTAACTTAAAACAAAAATAAACTAACATTAAAAAAAAAAAACACAACCACGTCATCACAATAACAGATTTCAAACTTAACATGGATTTTTTCAAATTCCAAGGCAACATGTAGCAATTAACACCGTTTGTCACAAGATGATTCTAACACAAAATTTATGACATATTGGTATCTGACTTTGATCTTAGATGTCACATATTTAATACGGTACTTGGATAATTGATGACAAATTTTCAACTTTAAAGGGAGCCAGACGGGATGGAAGCACACTAGAAGCATCATCAGTCTTTGTTTTGTAAACATGGTTTCTTTCTTTTCTTTGTTGTCTTTAATATAGAGACGAGGGAGGAATGAACACAGATGATTCGGAGATAATTAAATATAACTATAACAAAGACTAAAGTGGCAAAGCCCACTACACTGGCTTGGAGTGGGATGATGATCTCTGCTTCGATTGTCTTACTGTAATAATCAGTGACCGGAGGGTGAATTGAATTATTGAGAGGTTCAAGATCAAAATAAGACAAGGTTTTAAGTGTGATTAATGTCATAGTAGCCCGCCCATGACAATAATTTAAACAGCATCGAACCAAATTAATTCATAGATGTTGACATCATTAAACATATATTGAGATCGATCCTCAAGAAAGCGAAGCCTGTAAGAGATTGAGGAAAAACTAAGATAGTGATCGTACGTAAGATCATGATTGATAATTAATGTTCATATAAGGAACCAATTGAATTAATTAATGGCAAGATCATATACATGTTGAGATTTCTGGCTTGCTACACGAGAAGGGTTGTATCAAAATATTTTTATTTTTATTTTTAATAACGTACGTATAACTGTTTTAATCATTAAAATACATGAGGTCCGATTTGTTTTGTTTATGAAATTAATTGATTCGAGTCATCGCAAACGTGAAACAACATTTTCCTGAAACCATCAAGTAATTATAATTAATATCTCTGGTTGTCTTTGACTTTTTATAAGGGTTTTACTCTTACGCATTCACATATAATTATTAATTTGCAGCTATCGAATCATAATGTATTAATTGGAGTTGAACCTTGTCGGGAAGAAACTGATTAGAACGACTGAAATTCAAGATGGGATCTATTTCTTTCAAGGTTAACGAATCCTTCTATTTACCTCAATTTGTCATTTGTCTTCTGTGTTAGTTTCAAATATATATATATATATATATATATATATATATATATATATATTTCGGTTAGTTTACGCACAACTCAATTAATTTTTTAAAACTCTAAAATTAATAATTAAATAAATTTCTAATGGTACTTAAATTTATAGCACTAACACAGACAGACATAACAATCAATTTCAAATATCAAATATTATTTGCGAGGCTTGCTGCTGTGAAAAAGAAAAGAAGAAGTTTTTCCTTCAAGTTCCAATCAATCTAAATTGCCTTTGAAATTTAGTTCATGTTGACATATGGGTTCTTCTAGTGGGCATCTTCACACACGAGGGCTAGATTTTCTTAACTATGGTTGATGATTATTATACCACAGCCATCTCGTTCTTTCTTATAAGCCACAAGTCAAAAGCAATCCATATTTTTATCTCTTTGTATACCATCGTTCAACAATGCTCTAACGTTGTGACAATCACGCTGCTGCTGCCAATCCCGTGTTCTATAAAAGAACGAGCCACATCGAGATTAAATCTCATTTTATACATGAATATACTTGAGTTTATTGTTTAATAATTATTATTACAAAAATTAAAAGGTATGGGGAAATTATTATACATCAAGAGATTTTTTTTATAATAGATTGTAATAATAATTTTAATTTTAATTTTTTTTCATGAGTGGATAAAAGTTTCTTTTGCTTTCTTCCGCAAGAGTATTCAAGTTTTTTCAATTTTCAAGTATAACAAAGTAACGTGCTTGGGTAAAAAAATTTAAAAATTTTTAAAAGTATGATAAGACTGCAAAAAAAAATTATTTTATTTAAACAGGATTTTTCATTCACATATAGTAGAACTTAACAGCGAACTCTTTTTTGTTTGTGCAACTTATTTTATAAATTTGTTATATTCGAAGAGGATATAACAAAAAAAAATATTGAGTTCTAAGTGATTTATTTCAAGTCTTTAAAAATAAATTTTTTTTATGCATTGTGGATGAAAATATTAATTTTATGTTTCCATCCAAGTGTTGGATAGTTTTTTAAAGGGTTTATGTTTTTTTTTTAAAATTTAAGATGTTATTGCATGATCTAATTGTCAAAGTTTGTTACAAAGAGAGTTTATTATACATTATAACTATTAGTATATACGAAAATTTAAAATATTTGATCATAAGAGAAAACTTTTGAACTTTTGAATTGATATATTATATTATAGGAAAAGAAAATGTTGTACATGTAAAAGACTTATTGTCCTTTTGACTATCTTAATTTGTGTAATTTTATAGATGATTTCTTCACTAACATTAAAGATAAAAAAAAATTGAGTAAATTTTAGGGATGCATGTGGTTAATATTCCAAAATAGAAAAATATATTTGGTTAAAAAGATAAAAATAGAAATATCAAATAAATATGTTTTTAGAGCAACCAAAGAAACAACAATTGAAGAATATTTGCCTTGAAGATTAAACCCAACAAAGCACTATTTTCCTTCTTGAAGGCAACAATTGAAGAATATATATTGGACCACATTCAAGATGTTACAATGCCAAAAGAAGCATAAGAAACCGTTGTTAGTCTGTTCTCAAAGAAGAATGATATGAGATTGCAACTTCTTAAGAACGAATTGTTGTTAATGACATAATGAAACATGATGATTCATCAAGTCTTTAATAAGGTGAAATAACATGTCGTGAGATTTATAAATTAGAACTTGAAGAAACTATTAGTAATGAAAAGAATAATCATCCATGGTTTAAAACCTGAATATCAGAGTTTTGTTACTGCTGTAAAAGGGTGGCCTACTCAACCATCACTAGTTGAGTTTGAAAAACTACTTGATTGTTAAGAAAATATGGCGAATCTTATGGAAGAATTTTTTATCTAAAGGTGAGGAGGAAACACTTTACACCAACAATGACAGAAGCAGCGGCATACCTGCAAGTACTGAATCTATAGTTAGAACATTAATAGTGAATTCAATAAGGATGGTGATAAGGAAAAAAGTTATCAAAGAAAGGGGGAGGCTTTCATCAAGGGGGAGTTTTAAAGAATTACAACAATATTAAAAGATTTGAAGGCAGATATCATAATTATAAGAAGAGCAGGCACCGAAAGAAAGACTATTGGTTCAACAAAAAGTCTACAAAAAACAATGTTGTTATTTCAAGTCCAGAAAGATAGGCAGAAGATAAATGAGATGATGAAACTAGAGAGAAGAATTCGACTAACAATGAGGGAGAATATAAATTAGACAAGTTCTCTTAGAACTTACAATAATTTTATATAAGTCATTAATATACTTGTGCCAATACACTACAATAACATAAAGTGGTAAGAGAAAAAATTAACATCTTGTAGAAATCTGTCAAAATATGTTTCATGCAAAGAATGTGCTAGGAAGATTTTAGGTTGAAGCAATGAGAATCGTTGCTTATGTAATTAATACACCCCTTAAAAGAGATTAAAGTTTATATCATCCCATGAGAGATCATGGAATACAAAGACTACAAATAACAAAATTTATATCATCCCATGAAGTCCAAGTATTATAACTAGATCCAAATAATTTTTAGGCCGGGGCACACAACCCTAGCCTAACTTGTTCGAGCCAACTCTCCCTTGAAAAATTTGTCAAGATCTCATGCGAGAATTGTAATGATTCCTACCTAAAAGGCCTGCATTATTATCAACATTACTCTTCGGGTTGAATATTATCAAAGTATTGTTAGCAATATTCTTTTTATTGCAGCCATATATCACACTTTTATTGTAGATTGTTACAGTAAAATTACTTTTTATCATTGAGTTGGAAAAATGATAGTCTTTGTTTTAAGGGTCTTTTAGTATTTTTCAGAGATCCATTAGATATTAGAAGATGTTCAGGGGTATGTTGATCTTTTTTTTATACAGTTAAAATGTGTTTTGACCTCCTAAGACAACAAAAAATAGAGTTGTTGACGAGAGTTTTTTTAGACTTTGCATAAGATTTTAAATAGTAAAAATATCTCTTTATCGTCAAGGTTAAGAAAATGTTGGGCAAGGGTTTTTTAGGCTTTTCCATTCTTCATATGCATTAAAAATACGAATTTAGCCTTAGAAGAAATAAAAAAAAAAAAGGTTTGCATTCGAGGGTATTTATGCACTTTCATGTGGGGTTTTTAGGTAATTACCAGGGTTATGATGATGTTTTAATATTTTTACATAGGCCTTTTATTTTTGTAATAAAAAAAGTTGCTGACATGTGCTTAACACGCGCCAGTGAATGAGTGGTGTCTACGCCATTTAGGCAGCGCGTGAGTCACCACTCAGAGTCCAAACCTAGTTGTACGTTGTCTCTTGAGATGTACTGTTGTGTCCTTTTCTATATGGTGTGACTTATGCTGGCATATGGTGGTCGGATTGTCACCGGTTGCCTTCCCCCCTCTTTTTTTAGTCTCTCATGCAACATAAAGTACATGATTGTCATCTTTGTTTTTTATTTTTTTTAATTTTAGTCCTCATTCTTTTGATCTCTTATTTCATTTTTATTCATTTTACAAAAGTTTTTTTTTTCAATTTAGTCCTTCAATTATAATTTTTTGTATTTTTTTAATTTCAGTCCTTATTCTTTTGATTTTGAATTTTTTCCTTGATCTTTTTATTAATTTTTTGACTTTCAATTTTATCATTCAATCAAAGTTTTTGTTGTTTTACTTTTTTTAATTTGACTTTCATTTTTTTAATTTGTTTTTTTTATTTACATGAATGATTATCACTTTATTTGATTATATGCTTTCTTAAGCTTTTAAATTTAATACTTTAAGCTTTTAAATTTAATACTTTAAATTTTTTTATATAAAAAACATATTGAAATAACTTGTAAACCCGGTATTTTTTCGTGAAAAAAAATTTACCACATGCGGTGGAGTGCGGTTAGATAGCTTGTATATATATATATATATATATATAACTATTATGAAGCTTTTTAAGCTCCATCGATCGTATCCGAAAAATAGCATGGGGAAATATTTTGGAAAAACCAACTATGTATTTTTATATATTACATCATTTTCCAGTCACATTATTTTATAAAAAGAGTTAATCAATGATAATTTTTAGTTTTTTTTTATTCTATCTCTATATATCAATTGATTTTGTTAAAATTGATGATTACGTCTATAGTACAAGGATAAAAATACTTATTTAAATCTATTGAATACAAAACAAATATATGTTATTGCAAGGATTCAAATATATAGAAGTAAACATGGTTAAATATTAAAAAAAAACTTAAATTTTTCTTTAAGGGATATTTTTTTTATTAATGTAAATGGATATTTTAATTAATTTATATTTCAACTATGACGTGTATGTTGGATCATTAAATAAAATAATAAATAAAATGAAATGTTAGCAAATATATAGTATAATAAATAAATAAATAAAATGGTATAAAAAATTCTAAATAAATCATCCATCACAAGAAATTTTTTTTTTTTTTTGATGTAACTCAATGTTACTATCAATTATCAAATCTAATAATTTCAAACAAAGGACTAACTCTAATATTTAAACAAGGTTATGAATGAAGTTCTGGATGCTTTTCTGCCATTAATTTATGATTAAAACTACAGTAAACGAACAATCAATCAATCAATTAATTAATTAATTTTAAATATCAAAGAACGTAAAAGAGAAGTTGCGTCATCTACATTGACTCTAACACAAGAAAGATTCTTGATTGCTAGTGCTCTCCTGTATTTCTCAACGGTTGGCAAGCTAAGGTAGAAAAACTTTGCAGGCTGTGCCCTTTTCATAATTATTAAAACAAATTAGTATATTATTATTATTATTATTTCTAGGTTATTAAAATGGAGAGGATTCGTTAAATTTCTTTATTGACTGCACTTGACTCTTCTGTTTTGACCTCTTCTTTCGTGCTTGCTTGTAATTACTATATTAACCTAAATACTGTGCTTGTTTAATTTGAACAGGCTGCCAAAGGATGGAACAAAAGAAAATGGTTAGCTATCCTCACATAAAACGCAGTTCATATAATTTACCGTGTGTCCTTGAATATAATGCAATCAATGATATTTTTATAAAAGTATTATTCAATTACAAATACTTTAGAATAATATTGTTAGCAAAGTACCAAAATCATCTCTTTTTTTCTAGTTTTACATTTTTTTTCTAAATTTTCAAGAAAAAATAGAAGAAGTGTATTAAAGAACCATCTCAACCCAATAATTTAAGTTGTTAGATAAGGTTCCAAGATATAATTTAGATTATTCTTTAACACATCTCCTCATGTAAAAGCTATTTGGACTTGAAACTTGTACACACACTATCTTATGCTTAATTTTTATTAAATAAATAGGGATGGTAAGATTCGAATTCGTAACTACTTGGTCATTAAAGTTCTAATATCATGTTAAAAAAATATTAACCCAATAATATAAACTGTTAGGTGAGATTTAAGATAAAATTTGTATTATTCTTGGATAAAATTAAATCGCAATTAGAATGAGGTTTTAGATTTCAAGTTTTTCGAATAAACTGGTAGGCATGGTTTAACAACTTTGTATCTACTAACACTTAATGCTATGACTTCAATTTCACTAGAGTGTGATCGAATATAAAACAATTTGTTTAGACAAGGTAGTGGCAAGCATTGAGAAAACCAAAACAGCTGAGGACCAAAAGGCAATTTGAGAAAATCAAAGGGGCTTTAAATATAAGAAACAAGAACAAAAGTCAAACAAGTCTCAGCTAGGATTCGATGGACAAAAGACGGAGCCTCGCTGTCATGATGATGCAACAGATTGCGCACGTATACTCTCTCACCCATTTATAGACTCCCACGTGTATCAGACAGAAACACCAAGACAATCAGTCTAAAGATTCGTGCTTTATTTCTCGTATTTATTACATCTGTGTTTTCGACACGTGTCTGTCTTGCCATGGACGTTCGCATACAAGACAAGACGGTCCCCTAAGCGTCCTCTTGGTGGTTTGACTTTTTGACCAAAAACCCAACTTAATTACCATTTGTACTCTTGACTCTGCGAGGCCCGTCCACCTCCATTTATTGAAATGAAAGTAGACATGGTAGAATTTTTATCCATTACAAGTGTAATTTCATCAACTTATATATTTAAATAATTTATTATATTTAGAATATTTTTAATATATATTGAAAATAATTAATGTAGCTTTTATAATACTATATATATATATATTAACTTTGTTTAATATGTGTAAAATACTCTATTTATTTTAATGAATTACGTGTCTTATGTAATAATAAATGGTCACGAAGGTCCCCTTCTAATTGAGACACAACGTGGAGGATTGGAAATTGCTTTTAATAAAAATGGAGTTGGACATGGAGAAGAGAAGGGTTTTTTTCTTTTTCTTTTTCTTTTTCTTTTTCTTTTTGAAGAAAGTGGATCATCTGTCCTCATTAACCTACATTAACATTTCATTCTTGAATATTCTTATAGAATGTGATTATTGAAAATATAGTTGCTAGAAATATGACTTTTTGTGTTTGATTGAAAATAATGATTGTAATGTGTATTTATTGTGTTTAATTCATATTGAGAATTCATAATAAATTTAAACAAATTCACTATTATAATTAAAACTAAAGTATTTAGTTTAACAATATGATTTTTACTTTTTTT
>Ga0325404_1006597_pt1 | contig 12169 bp, 6 predicted proteins | sample PopdelMetagenome_18_FD_205664 | JGI IMG/M metagenome (GOLD analysis project Ga0325404, IMG submission 205664) | Populus deltoides microbial communities from Bellville, Georgia, United States - Xylem-Control-R1 | ecosystem: Host-associated > Plants > Phyllosphere > Stem > Wood/Secondary xylem... | reverse complement strand
TACTTTCACTTCAATTTTATGTACTTTCAAATTTATTTTTTAATATTTTGGGTAGTATATTTGAATTAAAACTTTACTGTTAACTTTAAAAATTTATGTACATGAGTTAATAATTTATCTTAAAAAAATTATATATTTATTTAATAACCCAGGGTAAAAAATATTCTTAGCTTCGCCCTTGGTGGTGATGTGTTTCCTGTTTGAAAATGAATTGTAATAATATTTTTTTATATTTTAAGTTTTATAAATTTTAGAGTCACCGGAGATTTACATGATCATTAATTTTAGGATCCGTGAAATTAGTCGAGGTGCACATAAACTGACCCGAACATCCACGTTAATCTAAAAAAAAATTGGTTTCCACTGGTAGGAACAAGATTGGTGATCAGTAACCATCTAGGTGGTAGCGCAGTGGTAAGAATTTGAAACTAAGGGGTTTGCTTCCTATGTGGTCTCAGGTTCGAGCCCTGTGGTTGCTTATATGATGGCCACTGGAGTCTTACATGGTCGTTAACTTCATGGCCCGTGGGATTAGTCCAGGTACGCGCAAACTAGCCCGAACATCTACGTTAATTAAAAAAAAAAGAGAGAGAGAGATTGGTAATCGGTAGCCTGGATGCGCTTTCATGCTCATGCAATATATAACCTAACTGGTTATCACGCATAACGAATGCACGTTCTTTAACTATTCAGGAGCTGTTCTTCTCCCTAATTTTACCTAAACAAACCAGTGCTCTCCTGATGATCACCCTTTGATTAATTATCTCCTAAAGCACCAAAACTTTAACTACTAGAAACAAAATTATGGTTATGGCTGCACAACATCTGTATATAAGGAAACCAAGGCTAGCTAGTATTTAGAGCAGATGTCAGAAAGCTTGTGTGCATGTACACTTGCAAATAGAGAGATATACTTCTAGTACAGATGGAGAATCTCAAGGTTTTTGTGTTTACACTCTTCGCAGTATTGTTGTTGCTTGTGTTCGATGTTAATGGCCAGCTACCTCAACCTCAACGCCCCCTCTGCGTCTCTCAACTTGCTCTGGTGAACTATGCTTGCGGAACTCTACTTCCAGCACCACCAGCTACCTCCCTGCCCTCCGCTACTGCTGCCTTACCTGCAGATGACGACAACAACCACGGGCATAGGCACGGGCATGGCCACAGACACAGGAACGGGCATCGGCTCGGAGGCCGCCACGGGCATAACCACGGAGGAAGGCTAGAACAAAATTGTTGTCGGTGGCTGAGTGATGTGGATCCTGAATGTGTGTGTGAATTGCTGGTTCGCTTGCCACCCTTCCTTTCAAAGCCTCATCATGAATACACCGTCAAGATTAATGACTCTTGCAGTGTTTCTTACTCTTGTTAAGTACTGACTGGTTGTTGCCATATACAATATTTCTGGTGGATTTTGTCAGAGAGTTGGTGACAGATATATATGGTTTCTCATCATATATACACTGCTAATCAATCATGATCTTCGATCATGAACCTCTAATTAGTTATGGCAATATTTATGATCTAAGATATTTATGTGTTTTCTTTCATTGCTAGTTTCAAGCTCTCGTACTTGCATGTATCTTATAATAATTTCTCTTGAAAATAAAGCGTAATCATGTTCTTATAATTGAGTACAGTAATTTCTCTAGCTAGTTTTGGCAATCTCTTGCTCTAACTCAAACTACAGAGATCATTATTGTAGCATCAATTTTCTGAGCCCATGCCAAATTGTAAAATGCTTCTCATAATTGAGTAATAATTAAATTTCCTCTGCCATGTGTTTTTGAGAACACGGTGTTAAAGAGAGTTGGGCTAGCTGCTCACAATGGACCTGCTCTGAGTCCATTATTCTGATTCCAGTACTGGTCTAAAGGCCTATCACAGATCCTGTCAGAAAATCCATGGGTGCCAAAAACTACAATTTGATAATCTAATCACTGTTGATTGGAGGTGGTCAAAAGTATAGCCTCTAAAACTATTCACTTCTAATCACTGCTGATTTGATAGTCTTTATCCCTTTTAGATTTGCTTCGTGCGTTGATCTTGTGCAACATCATCGTTCTGGCAATTAAGATCTGTCTATGCTACTAGTTTGTGATTGATTCTTCATGAACAAAGCTTGAAACATGATTTTTGTTGATTTTTTATGTTGTTTTTCATGTTTCTAGCTAGCATGTTCAGTAAATTTGTATGTTGTTGCATTTTTGGACGTTTTTACCAGACAACATACAGTCATTAATGGAGGAGCCTAACGGTGAGATTATGGTATTGAAACTGGGACAATATGATACTGAACATACAGTCAGAGCGATCCAAGGAGCAAAAGAAAGAGATGTAATTAAATTGTTTCCAGTAATCTCCCAAAAAACATCCAACACAAAACCTCCCAGTAATGGGATAATGTTATTGCTGATGACTCCTGCCTTGATAGCCCTCTACTTAGATAATATTGTATATGATACCACTTTCTAAAGTCGTTAATTAGCCATATTGAACGGCTATGCCACAAGGCATTGTTGAATATAGCCCATGTTTTTGGCTACGCTAGCTATGGCGGGGACCTTATCAGCAGGAACACCACAGAGGAGTTGTCCCACAATGGCAGTGCTGGGTCTGGCCACAAGCATTTCCCAGGCATGTTCTGCTTCCTTTCCCGACTTTTGGAATACTTCAGTGGCATCAAGTCTATGGATGTCCCACCCCTTGATCTTCCTAAGCCGATTAATCTTTTCCCACTGACGGCAAGCTAACTTACATGTATTCTTTTTGACATCACATATTGCTTCATGAAGTAGTCTGGCACGGTTTTCTTCATCCAAAAATGCTTCAGCTCTTAAGTACTTGTCGAATTCAGGAACTCCAATTGACCTCCTGATCCCCGTAGAATAATCAGCGTAGGGATCGAAAATGTTTCTGACCTCATCGATCATCCCCACACTAACCATCTGCTCGACTCGCCTCGAAACAAATTTATGTAGCACAGGCATTGATACATCTACCCAAAGGAAGCAACAATCATAGTTCAACCGTAACCTAAAATCCTCATCATCCATCAAGGCCTCAATGTATGAATTGGAACCTCCAACAATGATCGGGAGCAATCCTCGAGTCGAAATTGATTCGACCGCCAAGGAAGCCGTGTGACAGTAATTTGTTGCTGTAAAGTCCACAGTAGGATTTGCTATTCCTAACAAATGGTGAGGGACACCAGATTTCTCTTCCTCAGCAACTTTGTTAGTGACGATGTCAAGTCCTTTGTAAACCTGCATTTTGTCGGAGTTTATGATTTCTGCAGGGAACTGGGTTGCAAGTTCAATAGAGAGCCGAGACTTGCCAGTTCCAGTAGGCCCCATTACTATCACAACCTTCTCCTTTTGCCGGCTTCTGGGACTTGGCATGTCCATTTTGAGCATACCAGGAGGGATATCAAGCATCCGACTTGTTTGTGGGCACAGGGACTGACAAAGGTTCATCATCAACCTGTTTATACAAGCCACAATGTTCTAAAGCTTGTTAAATGTTAAAGATATACGTGCATCAATCTGAAAAGATATACGTTCATAACGCATGAGATTAAAGTTTTTTTTTTATATAAAAAAAATCACCTTCTGATCAGTACAAGTTCAAGAAGTGGCAGGCAAACCCTTATCTCTCCAATGTCAATTCTGTTGCAACTTGAGCAATGAGAGTTAAGTGAGCGCTTCTAAATGAAAACTAGAAGCTAGTTGAGGAGATGGATATCGTTTTCCTTACAAGTTTAATCTAGCTACTGCACAAGTCATCACAAGATGCGGTATTTATAGCTAGGCTTGTGCAAATTGATCAATTAAGCACAATTCCTTGCTTTTTTCCTCCTAACTTTACTAGCTTTTCGGATTATCTGACCTCCTTTTTTCGCTGAGAATGTTATCTTGGCGTTCTCATATATTCTCACAAAGAGGGAAAAAGAAATTAAAAGTAAGGCTTGGACCATTCAGTTACGCGGAAGGATGATCAAATGGGAAGAAAGAGATTCCTATCCACGGTGCTTTAACATTAAAATACACGATGAAGATTTTATCTTGCATTGACACTGGTATAGGTTTGTTGCTTTTTATCACCTTTCCTGGAAGGATATATAGAACAAGATAGGATTACAAATTCTTCCTAGGGAAAAACATGCCTTAACGACTAATGGTTTTACAAGTTGCTTCTTTTATAGATACTATTTTCATGGCGATATTTAGTAAATGCATGGATCCTTTAAAAAAGAAGCTGCCATGGAAGTTGACTTTAGTCAAATCATGATGCTCCAATTCTTTCACATGAAAGTTATATATACGCGCGCAGGGACGGTACTTCATCAACCTTAAAGTTGACTCTAAGGTCGTACACCATGAAAATGAAACTTCACAAACAAAAATTCCTACAGTGACAAGAGAATGTTAGGCCTGGTTGGAGCCGACTATGAATTCGCTTTTACCTCTGATTCCCTAGAAAACAAGTGGTCATCGGTGAAACAGCTGTTTGAATTGCCTGCTTTTGGCATTCACCAGGGATGGTTATATATGTCTTTGGTTAGACACCGCCAATTTCATGACACTAGCTCGCCCTACCAATTGATCGCCGGTGTGCGCTTTTACTTGATCACTAGGCTACTTTTTGGAATAATTTTGTTAAAAAAGTATTTCTGTATTGCTAACGCGTGTTTTGAAGAAGAAAAATTGCGTAGAGATTGAGTAAATCCAAACATGACCTAGATAAATAGGGTGAAAAAAACATAATTTGACTAAAATAATTTTAAATTGATATTTTTTTTAATATTAAGATGATAATATATTAGATTAATATGAGTCAACTCAGGTTAATATGTAAAATTCACGACCTGATTTATAAGACTATGATAACATTATAGAAAGCAAATAAAAAAAATATATTGAAATCCAATTCTCAATCAACCCAATATTGAAGAATAAAATTGCAAAAAAAATCAATTAAAAAAATAAAAAAACTTGAATTAACCTGAATTAACCTCCTAAATCCGAATCATAAGATCATGATAACCCAATAAAAAGTAAATCAAAACAAATTATGAAGCTCGATTCTCAATTAATCCAACAATATTGAAGGATAAAATTAAAAAATAAATAAATTAAAAAGAACATAAAAACTCGAGTCAATCCTATTTTACCCACCAAACCCTTGATCACTCGAGTCATAAGACTAGGATTACCTTATAAAAAGAAAACTAAAATAAATTATGAAGCCCAATTCTCATTCAACCCAAATGGTGAAAGATGAAAATGAAAAAAAAATTGATTAAAAAAAGGGAAAAAAACCATGAGTCAACTAGGTTAATTCGCAAAACTCGTGACTCTAGTCATGAGACTAAATAACCTCATAAAAAGTAAATTGAGATATACTATGAAGCCCAATCCCCAATAAATATAATGTTAAAGGTTAAAATTGAAAGAAAAAAAAACTAAGTTAACTCGGTTTAACCCGTCAAACCCTTGTCTTGAGTCATGAGACTGAGATGAACCTATAGAAAACAAAACAAAATAAATTGTGAATCCTAAATATCAATCAACCCAAATAGTGGAGGATGAAATTGAAAAAAATCAATCACAAAAAAAGACCACAAAAAACCCAAGTTAACCGTGCTAACCCGCAAAACTGTTGACTCGAATCATGAGATTTAGATGACCTCATAAAAAATAAATCAAAATAAACCATGAAATTTAATCCCCGATAAATCTAATTTTAAATGATAAAATTTTAAAAAATATATATTTTTAAAAAATACAAATTATTGTTCCGATACTCAGTGAAGAAGAATAATGATTTTCCCTCCTCACTTAGTTCTTATTAATAAATAGTAATAAGTTCCCTCAATATATAGGTAAAGATATATTAAGTGAGCATGGCTATCCCCTAAGCTCTATACTACTTCGCTACGATTCATGTATTTTTTTCAGTAAAAAAATAAATATACGAGCTTTTCTTTGAGATGATTCATTGTCCAAGTCTTGACGTGAAATTGATTTTCACTGTCCATTACATGAGATGATTCATTGAGAAGCTGCTTTTATCATTCTTGGCCGGTGTGATTTATCCGATGGCATATTTGCTCCTAAAAGGAACAACCTTGTAGCTGTAAATGGTCCAAAGCATTGCTGTCCTTATCCGAAGTTCATCGTTTCGACTGTTTCTTGAATTCTTTTGTGCCCGCCGAGGTCAAATGCTGGCCATCCAAACCAAAACTATGTTGTTTTTTAGAGATTATTTCTCATTGTTTGAGCCTGCGTGATGGAAACAGTGATGATATAAACTCAAAACTCCCTTCCATTTTAATCCAAGTTAAGTCAAAGCCGAAAGACTAATCAAGCCATGAGAAATGAGTTCGAAGAATCTTTAAAAATTACAAGGAAATACAGGGACAAACTGAGAAAAATGAATCTAGTGCTCGTGATTGAGCATAATTAAGCATGGCCTCTTAGCCCATGATTGGGTCAAGGAATATTAGACAGGTCAGTCAGTATTTTAAAATAAGTTCTCCTTTTCAAGTTCTGATATAGACTTGACAACACCTAACAGATGTCTGGGGCTCAGGGGCTACTAGGTAGTAGAGTGGAAGAGAAGAGGTTTGGATAATGATGTTCAAGGAATTTCAACAGTTATACGTATTAGGCAAAAGAACAGGCACCTGTAACATGTAAGGAGAGACGAGACATTCAGCAGAAATGTGAAGATTACAAGGGAAGATTGACCAGCAAATTTCGACAGAAAACCCTAAATACGTCTGATGAGAGGGGGCTATTATGTTTGAGTGAACTGCCAAGGTTTCAGATGAATAATTCACACCAAGTTTCTGGCTGGCTTGCCCTCCTAGCTTGAATTTATTCAATCTGTTCATCTCAAGTTAGCAAGTTCGAGGTAAAATCAGCACTCCCTTTAATATCCTATGGCCTTCATCGGTTTCAAAAAATTCAAGAGAGTTTAACTTTGATTTATTTTATAGAAAAAAGTCTGAAAATTAAGTATTAGAAAACTTGAAGTTTATATACATTATTTTATAAAAAGATTTATTAGAAGTTAGGGTGGTATAATTATGACCCAATTATATTTATAAACACCCTTATCTAAATCATTCACTAACCACCTATAAAATCAAAATCAACTGAATCAAAAAAACTAAGTGGAACTCGATTTATATTTTAGGTATTTTTATAGAAAAAATTATCACCATTAAAATCATCTCGTTGAATAAGACTCGTTGACACAAAAATCGTTTATTTTTATCATTGGGTTGTGGTGAATCGATAACTTTCTTTTTCTATTACCATAATCTAATGACTTCTCTCCCTTCCCTCGTATAAGAGACTAAAAAATAAAAAAAATAAAGTTTAGAACTAAAATAAAATTTCGAAAAACCAAAGGTATTCAATAAGATGAAAAATGAAAATAAAGGGATGAAAAAGAACTTTGTCATGCTAAATTTAGTTGGTCAACTGATTTTTTTATTTTTTACACTTTGGTTGTATATCTTTTAATTGTGTTTTTGTTGGGTTTTCGAAACACATACACACAAAAAAAATAATAAATTTAAAATTTTTCAGAAGTCCTAAGGATCCAATTAGACAGATCTAGAGTTGTTTACAACTTTGAATAATTGCTTCAAGGTTGAATTGTCGCAAACCACAAGCCGTCTAAGTATCCGATCTCTAACGGTAATCCACACGAATCAAAAATAAGAAATCTCTTAAATATTTTTAGAAGAGAGAGATTGTTATACCTTAGAGTGCTAACTCTTTTCTTTTGTGTTTCATATGTTTTTGTATTGCACTCTACTCACCTTAGAAAATAAAAGGCATATAATTCTATTTTTAGAAAAACCTAAAAACCCTATAAATGGTGAAATATCAATTTATTCCTTAAATAATATCATATATATTATTTTAGACTAATTTTAGAATTTTATTCAATCAAGTACTTACTTGATTGTTTTGTAGGTCTAGAATTGTAATTCCTTATATTAATTACATTGTAGTCTTTAATTTCTAAAATTTATTTACAATCAAGCCACACTTGATTAATCATCCTATTTTAATTTCTAACCAATGGTTCTTATGTATGTGACTCATTAGGTTCCCTAATAAGTCAGTCCAAATATAAATCATAATTATAAATAAAATAAGATTAGATAATTTAATTTATTATCAATATTTTTAAAAATAATTAATTTATATTTAAAGATCAAATACAATATCTATTAATTGTCATGATGCCCCAATTATTAAGAAAATGAAAGTTATAAGTGGTTTGACTTAAATTTTTAGTAACTAGTTTCTCAGTGTAATTATTACTCCTTCATAAAAAATGTTTTAATTTAGACATTATAATATGGAGTATATCTGCTTTGTTACATCATGTTTGTTCTCAACATTATACAAATTGATTATTTGAATAAGATTTTAAAACTCTTTTCAAAACTTATTCCACATTGACTAAGGATTTCACAATCAATATCTTTTGAGAACAAATGAGATATTTTTTCTAATTCACTTAGAGTGATGAATCATCCTTTGATTACTCAAATACCTTCACATAGTTATGTTATATTCAATATATACCATTTTATTACCTTTGATGAGGACAGTGTATACTTAGAATCAAAGTATAACATTCCTTATACAAGATAACTTAATGATTTCAAGTCTAATGATCACTTACACAACTATCATGTGAGCATTTTCATAGACATAAGTTCAGTATATATATCATCTGATAAACACCTACATATTAGTTTCAGGTATCCCTCATACCTTAGTTTATGAGAACAACTCTAATTAATCTCATAATTATATTCCTTTCATAAAGAAAAGAATATAATATGCATGGGTCTCAACAACTCTAATTAATATCGAATCTTAATATAACATTGATCGAAAGCATTTAGGAACAATATTTTGATACTATTAAATAGCAAGATATTTATAGATTCCAGAGTTATAGAGAATCTGTTAGTTTCCTTGTACATAGTATTATCCTACGTAGAATAGGAATCCATGGAGAAGGAGTTCGTGTAGAATAGGTTCTCTTAGCACCCTGTATATAAGTGTTGTTCTGTTGTAAAGATTTATCAATAAAAACAGAGGAATATTTCATAAAAAGAGAACCTGTATTTACCGTAATTAACAGATAGAATAATATTCTTATAATTATAATAATTTTATAATTTTTTATGAAAAATACTTTTATCCTACGAACTTATCATTATTCTAGATTCATTAATGAAATATAAATGAATATTAAAGGTAAGAAAAAAAACCTTTACTAGTAGTAAATATATTATACATGAACAGAATCAGTATTAAATAGAACCAACAGACTGTTTGCCCCTTCTACTATAAACCAAACACCCATTTTAACTAATGAAAGAAAATGAAGAACTATGGGAGAAACTTCAGGAAGGAAACGGTGCCCTGTTAGAAGCAAGCACTTGATGCTATAAAGCAAGCAGGATTTCTCCCACTCCTACCACCCATGATTTTGCTGATAGAAATTTTGTAGATATCAACGTAATATTCTATTAAATTTATTTGTTTTTTATTTTAAAAGTATTTTTTAAAAAGTTTTAAAAAAATTCTTTAAATTAATATATTTTTGGTGTTTTTATAACATTTTGATGTATTAATATCAAAAATAATTTTAAAAAAATAAAATATATATTATTTTAATATATTTTTAAATAAAAAAAACTTTAAAAAACTATTACAAGAACAGATTCCAACGTTTTATTCCTTGTTATCAATGAAACATTTTATTCGCACACAAAAAACAAAAAACAAGAAACAAAACAGAGACAGAGACAGAGGCTTTGGTTTGTTTTATTTACAAGACTCGTGTAAATATTAGAGCTTATCGATCAAAGTTGGAAGGCCATAGAGAACATTCAACGATTCATAACTAATGTGCTCATATATCTCACATCTCAGTAATTTCCCTGCTTATTTTGGCTCTTAGGAAACCTAGTTTCATGAAAAGAAAAACGAAGAGGGAGAGGAAAGAAGCGAAAAGGGCAAGCTGATCTCCCATCAACACTGATTACCAACGTGATGTGTTGCCCCGTATGAAAGCCTCTTCCATGGCCCTCATGACTGAAATTAGCTCTCCTTCAAATACGTCATTGCCTGCGAAACTTTCGATGTTCTGCGCTGGCGCTGCACTTCCTCCGGCTCGGTCGCAGAGCACAAACCGACAAACAGGGCATTTCCCATTACTCTTCGCCCATGGCACAATACATTCCTCATGAAACATATGGTTGCAAGGGGTCACCATTACCGACTCTTTGGGCTCAAAATCTTCTAGGCAGATCGCACATCTTTTGCCATCATCTTCTGTCTCCTGTGCCCTGTCTTTAACAGCATCAATGGCACGGTCTCTGTAATACAAACTCAATCTTGCTGTCATCTTTTTCGGGATAGGGTTATAGGTTTCTTTCTTCAGCTGTGCCAACGCTTTGTTTTGCTCATCTTGGGTTGATCTGGATCGATCCGCTTGTGTAGATGAAGAGGCTTGCCAATTTCGTTGGCGTGAGGGCCCTGGTAGCTCTCTTGCCAGTCTGGTATTTAGGAAAAGAACTTGCACGGGTGAAGCTGGCTGCATAGAAAATCTGCCGTGCACTAAATGTTAAATAACTTCTGAGAAATTCACGCGCGCACAATCTAACAAAAGGCTTTGCATTTAGCTATACTAAACAAACATTTAACAATCACATCGAAGCTCAGATCTTCTGATACTGAAAGTTACTCAATGAATGACCAAACATAAGTTTCAGCTCATTTTGTGTATGATTCTTAGTTCCGTAATACTTTAGGGTTCCTCGTATCTGCTTTTTGTACTAAAATTGAAGATCGTTGCAGATCATGGGCAAAGCCTCAATATATATAGATGGAGAACTCCATTGGAGCAATCGATAGGTTGGGGGTACGTTTAATTGGGATAGAGATGATCGTAAATCTGTCCTTTTCTTTTAAATTTATAATACCATCTTAATTTAAAATGTTAAGTCTAAGAGTTGAGTAATTTGCACACGTTAAACATTGATTATTCGACATGAAAACACTATAATAACACAAATAGTTTTTCACCAGCGTCGTGAAAATTAAACAAGTTTTTATTTTGTTTTATGAAAATAAAAATAAATACTTCTAACAATATAAATGATTTAAATTCTTGAGAGAAATCTTGTTTCTTCGATCAAAATTCTTCTTCTTTTATTATTCATTTCTTTATCTTGATGATATAATTTAATATATAATCATTAAGAGGAATTTAAATAGCACCAAAAAAGAAAAACTCTAATCTTAATTTTTTATTTAAAAAGAATGATATGAATTAACAAATGGTTTTTTAAATATCATGGTAAATCACGAGTTTATGTATTTCAGAACTAAACAAAAGCATGCATGATATACATTATATATCGCAAAAATTAGTGGTTACCCAGCTAGACCGAGAGGTACTGTTATGGCTCTTTCCTCCACCGCCGGCCGCCATGGATCTTGTGAACCTCCTCTATTCGGCTCCTGCTCACAAAACACATATCGTTGTTAATTGCCGTCGTCTATTGCATATCCTATCAATCATGCATCTTGTCAAATTTTTTGCCACATTAAACCATTCTCTTTCAAATTAATCCAACACACACATATAAAACCGTATACTGTGTTTGTATATATGTGCCAGCTCTTTGCTGCATGTTCGTGTCTATTTAAATCTAGCTTGATAAATACTACTCACCGGACGGGCTTGGGAGGCGGAGCGGCGGAAATGGGAAAACGTGGGCATCCTTTGATAATTCCTGCTACTGTTGTTGGGAGCATAGGTATCATCATAGTCTTGTTCACTGTACCAATACCATTGGGTTTGCGTGATATTGTTGGTGCTGCTGTTCATGGTGACTTCCAAGCACCCAGCAGAGACGATGATGATCAGAAATTCTGCCCTTAAAACAAAATATCGGTGGTTTTTCTAATGGGTCTTGTAGCTTTTATTCCTTTTCCTTTCGAATGCCATTTTCCCAGTGAATATAAGTGATGAATCTGGTTCCTTCTCAGTACGACTCAAGCGGCGTTATGCTATATTTACTTTTATGTTTTAAAAATATTTTTAAAAATTTTAA
>Ga0325404_1006596_pt1 | contig 12170 bp, 8 predicted proteins | sample PopdelMetagenome_18_FD_205664 | JGI IMG/M metagenome (GOLD analysis project Ga0325404, IMG submission 205664) | Populus deltoides microbial communities from Bellville, Georgia, United States - Xylem-Control-R1 | ecosystem: Host-associated > Plants > Phyllosphere > Stem > Wood/Secondary xylem... | reverse complement strand
CTCATAATCGAATTAGGGATAGAGCAACTAGCTCTCAACTACAAGAAGATTTGATTGAACATTTGTGGGAACAATATGGCAACGAGTAGAATCTTTAGATTTGAACTTCTTATGTTATCATAATTTTTAAGTTTTTTATATTTTTTTTCATTATGGTTGTTATCTTTTAAGTTAATTAATCCTACTTATTATTGTTAAGTGTTAGAGGAACTTCAAAAAAGTATTATGAATTGATATCAATTTCATAACAATATATTTAAAATAACCAAGAATTTTCTACATATTTAATTAAAAATACATTACATTACAATAAATCAATCAAAGTTAATTAAAAATTAAAACCCCTCTTTTGCATAATTTCTAACTTTCTATTTTGAAAATACGCTGCAGAAATTGGATCAAAATTAGAAATATCCATTTTTATAATTTGTTCTTCTTTCTCAATCTTGTCCAATTCTTGTTTCTCTTGACTTTGTTGAATCATCATGGCTTGTTGCTCTAACATAATTTTCCTGTCTTGTTTCTTCTGATCCTCAATTTCAACTAGAGTATCCCTGAATTGTTGTAAGAGATTTGTTACAGTTACCTTCCCAACTTTATCTTTTCCTTGTCTATGTATAAGTCGTTCATTTGCAGCCTTCTGACCGATTAGTCTATCTTGATAAATCAATGGTTCACTATCTTCTCCTAAACTAACAGAATCAGGGGTAGATGGAGTTGATGAAGCCAAACTTGCATTGAAATGACTTTTTTGTTTCTTGTTTGACCTTTGATGTTGACTTGCATGCTCAAATTGCCATTTGAGTTCTTTTCTTAAGATAACCCAACAATGTTCTAGTTGAAATCGTTTGCTAACGCAAAAAGCATACATTTGCCGAGCATCATTAATCTGGTAAAAAATTAAAGAAATTCAATAATGTTAAAATATGTGTTAAATAATTTAACATGGAAATGAATATTAAAATTACCCTTGATTCTTTGGTCATTTCACTTTGCTGACGATTTTCAATTTGAGTAACAAATCCAACAAATTTATCGACTTCTCTATTTATTTCTTGCCATCTACTTGAGATGTTTATTTGGGAACGATTATTCAAGCTTCCTCCATTCTCTACAAAGTAAGCATGTACGCGAGCTTAGAATTGTTTTGTTTGTTGTTCAACTCCTGTAATTGGATCTTTGCTTGTATTTAACCATACAGAGACAAGTAAACAATCTTCTTTTGGGGAGACGTTTTTTACTTCTTTGTGATTTTTTTTATTGTATGGACATTTAAATTCTAGTATGTTAAGTCATTAATTAATTGATTAGAATCACTTGGTTGAGAGAGAATATCTTCTGACTCGCTCATAAGAAAGTTGGTAAAAGAGCTTGGAAAATTTGAATCCATCTACTTTAAAAAAAAAAACTCAAGTTAAAACCTTATAAAAAGGTGTAAAGGAAGCTCACATTCAATGTGTAGCAATTTTGTAGTTTCCATACATGTGAATTAATAATAAGAATTGCCTTCTACTTGTTCTAACATTAATCTAATCACTTGGTTTAGTTGTATTTTTAACAAGACAAAATATAATTGATCTCAAATTAAAATAGGCAATCAAAAATAAATTTAAGATATGTCACTCCATGTTTTTATCAATATCAGCTACCATTATTACTTCCTTTCAATTTTGTCAAAGATAACAATATAAATAAAAATTGTCTTCCTTAACCCATATAAAAAACATAAAATAACAAATAAATTAAAATCATTACAAATAGCAAATAAAAATTAAGAGATGGAAAAAAAAAATAAAAAAAGTCTTTAAGCAAACATACCTTTTGATTTCAGTTAATTAACACAATCAATGTTATTAATTAACCGGAGAACTATTGATTCTTGTTTTTCTAAATTAGAGAGAAGGGTGAAATTTGCAGGTAAGTTTTTTTTCCTTCTGTTTTGCTTAAATGTTGTTTTCTTTCTTCTGTTTGTTCTGCTTTTAAATGAAAAAAAATTAACGTTGGCCAACGAATACAAAATAAAGACGTTAGCCAACGGATATAAATCGAAGAAGAAAAAACAATAGCCAGCACTGTTATTTACATTTGTCTTTTGCTACAGTGAAATATAGAAATAACATTTACAGTGTTCAACAGCTATTTTAGCTGTCAATTTAGCTGACCCGTTGGAGTGGACAGAAACAAACAAAACAACTAAAATTACAATATTTTTCTTTTGCATGTTCTTTTGGCTTCCCCGTTGGAGATGCTTTAACAATTCCACAAGTTAAACAAATGGCAATACATGTGCAATAACCAATCACTCAACATACTAATCTTTGACGGTATAGGGTAAGCTGGCTTTGCTTAGAATATTTTCCATTTCCAGAAAGAAGGATGATAAAGGCGGCGAAGAAGAAGATGGTTTTGTTTAGAATATTTTCCATTTCCAGAAAGAAGGATGATAAAGGCGGCGGAGAAGAAGAAGAGGGGAAGGACCGGCCGGGTTCTTTGCAACACATTATATGATTCATTACAAGCAAATGGAAAATGCAACCATGCATGAAGCAGTACATTCATGCCGATAGTATCAAGTTTTAGCCTATCTATAGTTTTGTTTCCGTAAAACAGTGGTATTGCCCTTTCTCCCTCGTAGTTACCTGTCAAAATACTCTATCAAACGACACAGGATGCAACCATATGCAACAGGGTTTAAAAAGGCAAACACACAACTTGACCATTGAAAACAGACTCCTATATAGCTATAAAAAGCTTTTCTGCTCAATGCAAATCTTAAACACAATCAAGTTTATTTCGGGAAGCTGATTCTTGAGTTTGAGTCACTCTTGCAATATCTTTTATTACAAAGAATCCAGTGACAATTTAGCACTGCCGCGATTATCCTCCTGAATCAAAATTGTATATGATATGAAAAAAACAAATAATTCTTATCTTTTATATAGTTTAAAAGCTTTGGAGTTTCTACTTACTATTTTAATCACTTAAAACCCTAATTGGTCTTTAAATTTGGATAAGAAAACTTGATATGTATAAAAAGGACAATACTACTCTAAGTATATCCTATTTAAGATAAACTGTATTGCTCATTTGTCTTATTATTACTAAGATTTTATTGTGTTTTTCTAACCATTGGTTTGTTTATTTGTTAAAGCAGATCCACCCAATAAAGAAGATCATGACTTTATGGGTTAAGCCTAGCCACTCTAAAACCATAACGTATTTTTTACATTTGTTTATTTTAATATCGGGAATACATCATAAGTATAAGTTTATAATCTTTAATATTAAAAATAAAAAATTGATTTTTCTGTGATTTTGAAATTGAGGCCAAGTCCAATGACTTTAATAAACTTTTTTTTTTATAAAAAATCTATATGCTTGTAAAATATAAAAACTATTTTTTGAATTTTTTTGTATGCTAAATCATGCAATTTTTTTCTCCTTTTTTTTTTATTAAAAATGAAAATATGATTTTTTTTTGGAGAAACTCAGCTATATGCAATTTTAAACACAAATCTATTTTTTTATATAAAATTAAAAAGTTTTTTTTGTTTTTAAAACGACTTTATTTAATACCGGAAAAATGCCTTATATATAAGTTTCCTTTTAAAAATATAAAATTTAATTGGAAATTGATTGAGGTTGCATTTGGAAAAAAATAAAAAATAGAAATATAAGGCTTAAAAATAATGTTAGCATGTGTTTGTCAAACACAACCTTGGCTAAAATTCACAACCTTTCAATTTTCCATAAAGATATGATTGCTAAACATTACTTAAGGCCCGAAACACATTTTTATTTAGTAAATTTCATTTTTAGTAAACAAGCCCTTAAGCTTTAATGGGCTCGATCCAACCATATGGACTAAGCTTTCCAGCCCCAAAACATGACCCATGCTCAGAACTGAAAGAACGAAGACCAAAATGGTGTTTTTGGTTGAATTTTTACCAAGAATATGAAGAACATTGTAAAAACCCAAAAACCAAATCAAAGTTACAAACTGGATTACATCAAATCAAAGGCATATAGAGATAGAACATGGAAGATCAAAATATAGTTAGGCATTATAAAGGAAAAATAGGTTGTGAAATGCACGACCCCTAGTAGTCTTAACCGGATCCTAGATAATCAACATTGATTTAGATCAATTGACCCAAACCAAACCAAATTAATGGACAAATAAATGGCACGAAATGATAGTATATAGGTTTATGCTTCGATAGAAGCTCACAAGAAATGACAAAATACTAGTTTATAAGAAATTAAAAAAATGGCTTATGAACATTCAAATAGAAATTCAAAAACCTGCCTAAACCTAGAAAATGTCTAAAATCCCATAATAATAACCTAAACGTTGCAACCATAACTCAAACATGCTTATTACAACTTGCCCGAATCATAAAAAAACTCAAGAAAAAAAAAACAACGAAGCCAATAAAATCATATTCAACACTTAACTACAAAATGGTATTTCTCCAACTCTAACACTGTTACATTGAACTATATCTATTTTCAATTAATTCAAACATGAACATAGCTTGCTAAACACCAGTAATATATCTAGAAACCAGTTGATCATCAAAGCTTTAGTAAATTTATGCAATTAAAATCAAATCCAAATGCTTAAACTGAACTTTCAAACATCATTATTAATATCTAAATAATCATTTGACATGATAAATAACAACTATAAACATCAAACTATGCATTTAAATAATCTTGAACTTACTTATCAAAATAATGCATATCATTTTCGACAATTAAATCTGCCCTACCAAATGCATACACATTGCCTTTAAAGCTCCTAGATAATCATTACAAATGAACAATGAACATTTAAAATGCAACATAGATTAAATGAGAGGTGTGCTCATTATGCAAAATTATCTCTTCAAAGTTTAAGGTATATCTTCTCCAATCGATGATGCCTTTTTGTTTAGAATTTCCTGCCCTTTTTTCAGCTCCAAATCCTTAGTGTTTCCACCTCCTTCTCATTGATTCATATATATTGCTCCCTTTTTTCTTCATTCTTCCCACCTTTGAACACTATTTTTCTTGTATATTTATATCAATTACTTCTAAAACTTCATTTCTTTTCTCTTTTTCCTTATATTTATTATGGATTTTTCCTACTCAGACCGTACACTCATTAGTTTCAAAACTAAAAGTCTGACCTTCCTCTAATACGACTTATAAACTTTGATGGTGCGAGTGTCTCGTGTATGCTTGATGGCCGATAAATGCTCTTGGTTTCAGATCTGGTTGCAGCTTTTTTTCCTCCTAGGAGTTTCATTGTTTCCCTTGAATGATGTTTTTATTGATGTTGACACTGAGAACTTGAATGATGTTTTGAGCTCCAGTGAACATACACAAGTCAATGAAAATGATAGGGACAAAATCAACGTACAAAATTGCGATGGAGACGAGGACGAGTCAATTAATAAAGAAAAAGATAATTTTGATTAATTTGCACAACACGAATAAATAAGCTATAAACTATAATGTAATATTTATGAACAAAATTCATTTCAATGTAATGAAAATGATGTTAATTTATTATTGAATGACAAGAAAATATTTATTTTATTATTGTGATGTGAACTGATGTTATTGTGTTGTGTGTGCAGTTGTGAATTTAAGTATTTGTAGGAAGGATTGATATGAAATACAAATACAATTTGTCATCAGACATTGCTTTACACCGATGGAAATACCGCTAGTCTTTACATTACATATGGGTATATCGATAAAATATGTCTGTTGGTATATTCCAAAGATCATGGGAACTGTTCCCCTTCACCCTGACACTGTTCATGATATTCATTGCATACATGTATACCAACAAAATGTGTTCGTCGGTATATTCCAGAGACCATAAGAACTGTGCCCCTTCACCCCGGCATTGTTCACGGTGTTCATTACATATGGGTATACCGACGAAATGTGTTCGTCGGTATATTCTAGAGACCATGAGAATTGTTCACTTCTCAATGCAGTGATAATTAATGATCTTTTAACTGTTCACTTTTTTACCGGCGGAATCACTGACAGAATAAAAAGTCGTCAGTAATATTTGAAGGGGTTTTTTTTGTTGAAATGCATGTGTGGAGTGGTGATCATCAAAAAGGGATTCAACAATTCAATGATAGCCGAGCTCAACACTTTTTGGCATGTTTGTTTTCAACATTTTTTCTTAAGTTATTATTTCCTTGAATTTGATGAATTTATTTTTTCTTTCTAGGATACATTAACAGCCTGTTGAAGAAGAGATATGGGGGACGATCCTTTGACCCATCCGGATATTGATCCAAATTTATGGTTGGAGACAGGATCGTTTGGTGGACCCAATAGAAATCGGGTGTACGGACTCTCTAACACTATAGCCGAGAATTTGCGAATGATTCGTAGTGCTTTGATAATTAGATGCTCGTAATCGATTTCAAGCATTCAAACTTCTGAGTTCACAACGATGTTAGACCAATGGGTATAGGATCAGACGGTCCATGTTAATGAAAAATATGAACAACTCACTACTGATTATAAAGAACCATGTCGATTGGTAATGGAGATGAGATCACAGATGAGAGGTTCATATGCATCCCCTAATTGGGCCCCATAATCCTGGCGACAACCAATCTCCTCCTCCTCCTTCAGCGCCACCTCTATTTTAGATTTATTGTATTTGAACGTGTAAATGTTTAAATTTGTAATATTACTGACGGGTTACCGACGACACAACTTCATCGGTATATTCTAGAGAGTTGGAAAAGAACTACTATAAATGCTATTATTACTGATGGGGTTACTGATGGAACTAGACCGTTGTTATATTCTATAGAGTTGGAAAAAAATTATTGCAAATGCCACTGCTACTGTTAACACACTGGCGAGATTACTGATGGTATTCTATCGAAGATATGTTATATTTACCGATGGATATACCAACAGAATAAAACGAGTAAATTTGATTTTTGGCGTGCTTTGTCTGTTTGTAAATCCATCGATATATTTTTTCCTGATAGACCCACCGATAATCCATAAATTATCAACGAGAGTTTTTTCGATGGATTGTTTTCGTCCGTGAGTTCGTCGGTAACATACGTACCGATGGATTGGTAGTGTAATACCAATATAAATTTTCATCGGTGAAACTATTAAATCTGGTTATGCATTTCCTTGCCATGGATCAACATATTCCTTATTTCCAAACCTCATACGTACAAATGGCCTTCGTGAATTCTTCCTGATTAGCCAAGTCATTACTGCCCAGATTTCAGCCATTCCTTTTCCAGGGAAACAGATGTTATTTCCACCAATTGATGAACTAGTGTGAAATGCATCTTGAAAACTTCTTACATTTCTTTATCCATCCCCGTGGATTCTCCCCTTTTAAAGTTAGCAATTCTACCCTAGATTTGGAATTATTCTGTGTTTATACCTTCCATTCACGTGTTCATTCTGTGATTTGGAATTATTCCATCAACTAGATTGTTCCTTCTTTCCAGTCAGCTTCTTGACTGCTTACTACTGTCTTGAGTGTAGCCACCATTATTCACTGATCCGGTTGTAAGCTGAATTAATCATTCCTCCTGGCTTGTTCTTCCAATCGTCTTTGATTTTCCACCTCCTGCTGTTGAAATTCTCCAGGCAGACGTTGCATTTACTCATCCAGTATGCTGCGCTATTCTTCAAAGGCTCTAATCTGTTAAGATCTTACCTGGACAAAGCAATTACGAAAATAAGCAAGAAGAAGAAGAAAAGAGAAAGGATTGGAATTGCGACAGCAAAAAATGATATTTTTCATTGCTTGTGCATTACGTTCCTTACCATTCCTTTTATACAACGAGTTTTCCTCTAGAAAGTAACAACTACTAAAACCAAATCAGTTGTTATTCCGCACGTGCTTCATTAATTCACTCATCAACTACCATCCTCAATATGATCCTTCGATTTTTTGAATTTTTATTTTTTTATGCAAATTCTATTTCCATTGGGTAAAATCTCTGTGACGATTTAGGGGTGCCTTGGCTTCAATGATATTTTACGGATAGATCGTATCTGATACTGACAAACATTGAATGATTAATGCTTAGGTCAACATATTTTTCTTCATCTACATTATTTCTTTATTTATTAAAGTCCAAAACAAAAATGACAATCCAATAATTATGATATTTTTTATAATTCTAACACATCATGAATAATAAAAATATTAATTTAAAACTTTATGGTGATTTTATTATTTGACCACCACATTTAACAGTTTTACTGACGGAATTTTTTTGTCGGTATTAATTTACACTACTATTTTTGTCAGCAAGAATTTTACCGATAGATTTATGGACATAAATTGTCCGTCGATAAACCTTTCATCAGTAATTTCATTTCTTTCGGTAAAAAAAAACACCAACGGTTTTTTAGATGGAAAATACGCTAAAAAAATTACTCGCTTTAATATATTGACAAAATAATTCTGTCGGTGATTGGCAGTGATATTTATTATAATTTTATTCCAACCCTCTGTAAATTAAATACCGATAAAATTATTCCATCACTGATAGTGGCATATGAAGTAAATTGTTTCAAACTCCCTAGAAGATACCGATGGATTATGTTCGTCGATATATCCGTCTGTAATAATTAAAAAAAATAAAATCATATAAAATTCAAGTATGTAAAAATAAATTGGAATAATATAAAATCCAAATATTTACTACAAATTTATATGTTCAAATAAAATTAAACTAGAACAATGACGGTGCTAGAGGAGGAGGAGAGGAGGCTGGTTGTTCCCAGGACCAAATGGCGAAAAAAAGAGCGCACACGTACCACCCATCTGTGATCTCGTGTCTATGACCATGCAGCGGAGTTCTTCATAATCTGCTGAGAGTCGTTCATATTTTTCGGTGAGATGAGTCGTATGTTCTTGCAAGGCCGCGAACTCCTAAGACCAGGTGCTCGATATTGATTGCGAGCTCCCAACGGTTTAGACACTACGGGCCGTCAGTAAGTTCTCGGCGATAGTGTTAGAGAGTCCATACACCCGATTTCTATCGCGTTCACCAGACGATCCTGCCTCCATCCATAAATCCGGATCAAAATCCCGGTAGGTCGAAGGATCGTCCCCGTATCTCTCTCTCAACCGGCTGTTATATGTCTCCTGGAAATAAAAACTAAAATCATCAAATTCAATTCAAGAAAATAATAACTTACAAAAGAAAATGGTTGAACGAATATACGACAAAGTGTTGAGCATGGTTGTTGACAAACTGTTGCACCCCCTTTTAGCGGTCTTCACTTCGCATGTGTGTCTCCACAAAAAGCTCAATTGGGCTCGGCTCAAGTCCAAGAGCCGTAGCTTATAAGAAAACAATGTTGCAAGTTAAATATATTTATAAATAACAACAAATTAATTAAAGATAGATGTGATTAAAATTGATCTTACCATCTACTTCGCATGCAAAATGAAAGGAACAGAGCCGCCAGTGTGCATGGTAATCGAGGCGTGAATTTGCTGGCTCTAGTTCCTCACATCGGATTGCGAGCATCGTGTGAAATGCTTGGACATCACATTCTGAGTATATTCTGCCCATGTATCCTCCGAAATGTATGGCGACCTGAAATCCTTCCAAACCACCACGTCATTCCAGACTGGTAGAGTGTTTTCTCTGGCATATTTTTACCAAAAATCACGCAACCTATATGACACAAATGTATTCTATATCAGTTAATGACAACTGAAATTTTAATATTTAAGATAAAAAATAATTATTGTATTGTTCTCGTTGTTACCTAATTGCAGTGTGATTCTCCCAAACTCTCATCGCAACATTGTCATTTTCTCTATCCTACTTAAAAAATACCCTTGCATTAATAATTTGTAAAAAAATAAATCAATAATATAAATAAAGTAAATGAATTTACATAAAAAATAGTTAAAATTTTAAGTTAACACTGACCTTAAATCTTGTTAACCATGCATTGACATGAGGTTTCCAATCAGGATGTTTGGAAACCTGACTCCATTGAAACAATAGAATCTCAATCGATGATTTAAACGCCGATGTTATTACCTGAGCGGCCTCATTGTTTGTGAATATAAAAATTGATAAAATTAATGAAATATTAGTTATTCATAAATTGTTAAACACAAACCAACTCAAAGCAAAACAAAGTTACATTGAAAGGTCGTCTTTCCAATACGCTTTGTACTTGCAGGTTAATGGATCCTGCTGTGAAGGGACACCGCCTCTATGTTGTGGAATAGCACTCGAAGAGGCAGCATCATGAGTCGACATAGATGCCTCTTCTTGGTTAGCACCCAATGACACGTTGTCATCATCGTTGTTAGAAGACCTAACTGTGATCATGTGCTCACGACGTGCAGTTGATTTTCCTCTATGCATCTACACAAATTTGATGAATATTTACATAATTAATTTTTCTTTTTTTAAAAAAACAAATTCAGCAGCACCTCCCCTATACTAAAAACTACCCAGAATTTTCAATCATGTAAATATATAAAATTATATGCTACAAATCAGTTGATTTTATTGGATTTCTACCAATAATTTTGGATTATTCAATTTCATCTTATTTTCAATGTGATAATGTTTTTAATCCTAAATTAACAATAATTTTTTGTAATTACATTTAATCCTATATATTCAATTACTATTTATACTACAAATTTGACAATAACAATTAAATTTCAACAAAACAATAAAACATTATTGCAATGTAGACAATAAAATAGAAAAAATAAAATTTATTCTTATATATTCAATTAACATTTATACTACAAATTTAACAATAACAATTAAAATTCAATAAACACTAAAAAATTATTGCAATGTAGATAATAAAATAGAAAAAAAAATCAAATTTAATCCTATATATTCAATTAACGTTTCTACTACAAATTTCACAATAACAATTAAAATTCATCAAACACAATTAAACATTATTGCAATGTAGATAATGAAATAGACATAAAAAAAATACAAAAACAAATATAGGCTTTAGGAATGAAAAATGGTTACCTTAATGGCATGCTTAATTTCAGAGTTTATCTATGTGTGATACAAAAAAAAAAAAAATTATTGTTAATATACCAAAGAACAGAACAAAAATAAGAAAAAAGATTTGTTAAAAGATTCATCATATATACCTGATAATTGTGTTGAGAAAAAATACTCGAATATCTTGACACAATAGAGGATTGAGATTGTGAGAGTGGAAAGAATGAGAGAACTTGAGAGTGAGAGTTTATGAGAGAATGAGAGAATTGAGAAAATGAAGTTCTGGTGTCCTCACTAGGTTTTAATATCTTGTTTTTACCGAAGGAATCACCGACAAACTATTAAATAATATTATTTTTAATTATTCCCTCGGTAACTCCACCTTGAAATTTTCATTTCGCATTAAAATTTTCAAAAAACCCTCTAGATTTGTGGCGGTCTATCCATGATTCCATCGGTAAAAAAGTAAACAGTACACATTCAAGGATGCATTAATTAACAAGGTATTGGAATTCGCTCGTCTGTCAGTAATTCCCTCGGGAACTTGACACTTACACAGTGCACTTTAATTGCCATCACCGACATGAGAAGGGGAACAATTCTCCTTACCTCTAGAATACACCGATGGAAATAAATCATCGATGTTTCCATTTGTGTTTTCAATGGTATTTACCTCGGTGTTGTTAACTATGAACATTTCCAAGGGAGGGGAACAATTCCCCTAGCTTTTGGAATACACTGACAGACACGAACCGTTGGTGTTTCCCTCGATGTTGTTGACTGTGAACAGTGCCATAGGAAGGGAACAGTTCCCTTCACCTCTGAAATACACCGATGGACACAAATTGTCGGTGTTTCCATCAGTGTATTGCACAGTGAATAGTGCTAGGGGAGGGGAACAATTCCCTTTGCCTCTGAAATACACCGACAGACAGAAAATCATCGCTGTTTCTATCAGTGACTACACAGTAAATGACACCAAATGGTTTCTGTATTCCGTATCTACCCATCCTGAAAATACTTAAATTGAAAACTGCTCGCATAACACAATAACAGAAGTTCACATAACAATAATAAAATAAATACTTCTTTATTAAGAATTTCATCAATAACTATTACATTATTGTTTATGGCATTACACTTTCGTGT
>Ga0325404_1006595_pt1 | contig 12172 bp, 4 predicted proteins | sample PopdelMetagenome_18_FD_205664 | JGI IMG/M metagenome (GOLD analysis project Ga0325404, IMG submission 205664) | Populus deltoides microbial communities from Bellville, Georgia, United States - Xylem-Control-R1 | ecosystem: Host-associated > Plants > Phyllosphere > Stem > Wood/Secondary xylem... | reverse complement strand
TTTGCTAAAAAACAAACAAATAAATAAAAGGAAAGCAGATAAACATTTTCCTGAGTGCATCAAACGACATGGCACGTGATAACAAAGGGTTCCATCTCGACTCTTTTCCTTTTCCAAACCCCACTCCCTTTTATCTATATTCGAATTCCCTAAAATACCCTCCTTCTCTACAAAATGCCATTGACGAAGACATGTGTTTTGTGATTTTGTTTGTAATCAAGGGCGTAATAGCATGCTTCATCATTAGTCCTTAATTTGTGAACTTTATCATAGCTTGATTCCTTTTATTTGAGAACTTATAATTTAATCCCTTAATCATAGTTGACAGTTATCTCATCACACCATCAATTGTTCTTATCTAAGTTTTAGAAGAGTTATCTTAAAATTTAAATTTTTAAACATGTTCAAATCAATCTTATTGGGTCTAGAAAAATAATCAAAATGTTTTTATAAGAGTTAAGAAGACTTTGAGAGTAAGAGAGAATGGGGTTAGATAAATAAAAACAATAAATACAAGATTGGAGATATGAAAAATATTAGGAAATGTGAAAAGAAGATAAAGATATCGATATGGTTACATTAAGTGAGTAAAAAGACAATAAGATGAAACGATAATCAAATCACCTCTATAGGATCCCTTGTCCAAGTCCTAGATGATGGTTAGTTCAGGGAAGATAATAGGTACATGCATAGGAGTTACTGGATTCATACATTAGTTAAAAAACTAGATTGGTTATGTGTATTGTGCCATGAGCCGAGTTAACGTTTCTTAATATAAAAAAAATATTGGGATAGTGCTAGTATTTTTAAAGAAGTAAGAAAGATTCAGAACTCGAGTTATTAACTCGATTTGGTTTAGTAAATGTAAATAATTTAATAATATAATTAAAAAAAATAGGTAACGATGGTAAATAAACCAAACTAAAAAATATATACAATGATCAACTCAAAAAATAAACACTTACCAATTACAAAAATACATCCTCCAAATATTTGTAAAAAGTTTTCTTGATCTTATTTGAAAAAGAAGCAAGAATTAAATGAGAAAGTGATATCCCCCTAGAAAGAAAAATAAAAAACAATATAAAACTCAATTCCCAACAAATCAAATCTTAAAAGATGAAATAAAAAAGGATCAAAAAAACAATACAAGCCCACCCTAGTCATCCAACCAAATAGACGACTTAGTCATGAGGTCAGGATAATCTTATAGTAAGCAAAATATATAAAACAATAAAGCTCAAGTCTCAAACAACTAAACGTTGAAGGGTGGAACTAAAAAAAATTAATCTAAAAAAAGGAATAAAAAACAAATCAACTCGGGTTAACACGCTAAGCCTGTGATCCCAGACATGAGATTGGGATAATCTTATAAAAAAAAGTGAAAAAATTCATGAAATCTAGTTCTCAACCAACTCAGTGTTAAAAAATAAAATTGAGAAAAAAAAATTAAGTTTAATAAAAGACCTAAAAAAGATTGAAGTCAACTTGAGCTAATATTCGAAACTTGTGACTTGGTTCATGAGGCCAGGACTAACACTATAAAAGACAAACCCAAAAAAATCATGAAGTGAAATCCTTAATTAAAAAAATATTGAAGGGTGAAACTAATAAAAAATTCAATAAAAAATAAAAAAAATAAGGACTAAATTTGACATAAAGAAATGAAATCAAATATCGAGGGATGAAATTAAAAAAGACGATCAATTAAGAAAATGATAGAAAAATAGCATCAAATAATGAAGACCAGATTTAATATAAAAACTAAATGAAATCAAATGCTAAAGGAAGAAATTGAAACTAAATCAATAAAAAAAGGATTCAAAATAAAATAAAAAGCAATCAAAAGAATAAGGATCAAATTTTATACAAGAAATAAATGACTTGACACTTTACAATTTTGGCAGGCTAGCTTGATTTTTGAGGAGATGAGAGAGAAAAGAGAGAAAAGAAGAAAAAAGCTTCCTAAAGCCCAACTATTATGTATGCACCTTCACACGTCAAACAATAAGAAAGATCTTGGTGTGACTCTTCCAATATCACCGTGGAAGCAATCGTTAGGTTACTGAATGACTTGACATTTAAAGAAAGTCATCAACTCAACATTTAAACATATTATTATTTCCAGTAGGCTTATCCTCACTATCAAAATAGATGTTTTTATTTTCTAAAGTCAAAGTAAACAAAGTTGCCTAAATAGCCTCCAAACTTAAATCCTCTCCATTAAAAAGGTTAGGTTCTTCACAATTTCATTCATTCAATAAGTCAATGTTATCAAGGCTAATAAAATCTAAAGCATAAATTATTTTACTCAAATTCCTACAAAGTACATACATGAATATAAACAGTATATATTAGTGATAAACTCAATTTTAAAAAAATAATAATATAAATGTTAATGAAAATAGTGATAATAATTATTAATATTTTATTTTTGTTGAATCCTTAAATTGTAACGAATAAAAATCAAGTAAAATCATATTTAGTTTTGTCAAATTTTTATATAAAAGGGAACAGATGAAGTGAACTTGGAATATCTCAACTTGAATTTGTATGAAAAAGCTAAAATGACTCGAGATCTTGAACGAGAAGAGATTTATAGCGTGTTTGACATTGTAGTAGTAATTGTTGTTCAAAGTATTTTTTATTAGAAATATATCAAAATAATATTTTTTAAAATTTAAAATTTATTTTTAATATCAGCACATCAAAATAATCTACAAATATTAAAAAAATAATTTTAAAACAAAAAAGTAAATTTTTAATAAATAGTATTTTGACGGCAATATTAAGCATGCTGATATACGACACTGTTTATGTTTGTTTGTTTTTTTTTGAAAAGGTAGAAGGTACACTGAATATTCCGGAATTGAAAACCTTGATTTGGATTTAGAGGGGCTCTGTCGCCGTTGTGGGCCCGGCACTCGATCTGCCGCCGTTGGTTTTGATTGATGAAAAGGGTGCATACAGTACAAGGTAGTGGTGGTCATGATGATGGGAGTAAAAGCTAGACCAACACAAAACGAAGAAGAAAGTGGCTTTTCTTTTTATTGGAGACATGCTTGTGTTTGTAAGCAAACGGAGACCGTTGATTTGGTTGGTTCTTCGTTTAGAAAAGTCATCAAATATAGTAATCCTAAGATTCTTTGTGATTTTCTTACACGCAAGTCGTCGCCACACTTTATTACCTAGTCATGACTCATGCACGCGTTATGTTATTTTTTCTGTGCAAGCTCATAAAATGTACCTAGACAGGTTATCATTTTACTTGTATGCATTCAACAATTTTCTAATTCGTATCTCATATATGTTATAATATCTCATAAAATCACTAAATAAACTTGTAAAAAAATTAAAAATATTCAAATAGACAAAAATGTTATTCAATGATTGGCTGTGATTTATATTTAAATTTTTAAAAATTAGATGGATTAAATTACAAGAAAAATTATAAAATATATTAAAATGAATAGCTAAAACATAGTAGCCATCTATAATAATTTTTTTTCTTAATATTTTTACCCTTCAATTTCTTTTTTCAATTTCAACCTTCTATGACTAATTTCATGACTAGATTGATAAAATTTATCAAGAAAAGAAAAGGCTCGATAATAAAGGATCAAAGTGTAAAATAAAAAAAAATATCCATGGCCAATCTAAAATTTAAAGAAAGGTTATTTTTCATCCTTGAATTTTCCTTTTTCTTGCTTTACAAACTATATATTTTTGTAATTTCAATTCTAGTTTAAAAGTTTATTTTCTTAACATTTAAGTTTTTAAGTTCAAGAAAGGAGAGAGAATGTCGATTGGAAATGATGAAAAGAGAGAAAGTGTTTAGTTTGACCATTTTTTGACGACGAAACTTGTTAATATTAATGTCAACAGGTTCTATTTAACGAAAAGAGTTCTATGGTGATGGGGTTTTTTATAAACATGCATGGAAAATTATATTGGGTTTGTTTTGAATTTTCAATTAATTTTCATTCTTTAGATGATTTTGAGGTTAGTAAGCAGTGCTTTAGGAAGGTTTTTATGATGTTTACAAGTTTTTTTTTTTTGTAAAAATGGGTTAAAAAATTAATTTTCAAGCTAAAAATCCTCACCCCACGAATTTTTAACTATTACCGTGTTGACTAAATTCTAGGTTGGCACCTTAAAGATGACTAATCATATGTTTTTTTTTTTTAAGTAAAGGGATGGGCAACAACCCTTTAAAAAAAGTATGACCCTTGTACACAGGTCTAGATCAGTTCCCCCCACACCTAAGCTTTTTTAAGCCTTAAGTGCGCTAGGTCACCTAGACCCGCACATCTAGCTTAAACTTTTTTTTTTCAATTTTATATTTTAACTTTGGGTTTTTGTTGAGTTTTTCAATTATTATTTTTTTTAATTTTACCATTTAATATTCTGTTTGTTTTAAATTGGTCTTCATATTGTTTTATCATATAATTAAATAAAAATATTATCAAACATAGTGCAGTCTATAATTCGGGTTATAAGTTTAATATGTTAACCCTAATAGATCCGGATTAATCCAATATGTTTTCATCTTAATATTTTTTAAAATCATCTTGATATTGTCTAGGTTGCCATTGGATTCACATGTTTGAATTTTTTTTGTCATTTTTTTTATTCTTTGATTTTTTTATTTTGAATTTATCAACTTGATTAATTCATGTTAAAATAATTTTTATATAATTTAATTTAAACTTAAACTAAATAAAAAGTCAAGTAAAAAAATTTAAATTTAAACTAGTAAACAACAATGTTATTTTTTTGTCCATGAAAGTTTTTATTCCGCCCACATTATGTAAAGTAACCTAGCCATATACTCCAGGAAAAAGGAAACTAAAATTATAAACCATCTAAGTGGTGGTCCAGTGATAAGAGGTTGGGACCAAGAGATTTGCACCCTCTGTAATCTCAGGTTCAAGCCCTGTGGTTACTTATATGATGATCATTGGAGGCTTGCATGATCGTTAACTTCAGGATCCGTGGGATTAGTTAAGATACATCCAAACTGGCCTAGACACCCATATTAAACTAAAAAAAAAATTATAGTTTAAAATTGTACAAATAAAATTATCCTATGCATAGGTGGCTTAGCAAGTTAGCATGTGCCGCCCCTCTCTCTACCAAACATATTTTTGCAATTTAACGTGCGGCCCATAACCGCTTGTGCATCAGGTCAACATCTCTAGGTACAAGTTTTGGCTTCTTGTGCGTCATGGTTCAAGCCTACACGGAGACGGCAGGAAGTTATTATCCGTATTGACAAATTAGCTTGAGGTCAAGTTTTCCGTCTAAAGACCATCCATACAAATTTAAATACTTTCAATGTTTTTGTGTATGTCATCCTTTAATTTATTATTCAAACAAATATTTTTATTAAGACTGACCTAGATAACTCCACATGAAAAATTCTAATCCGACAGAACAAATCTGAAAAAAATATAGTTACACAGTGTTAAAATTTATTTATTTTATTTAATTAGATTGAATATAAAATTTTCAAGTGAGAGGATTTATGTTAGTTTATAATCTTTAGATGAGAATTAGCCTGGATGCCGTAATGAGACCAAAATTTTTTTTTTTTGTAAAAAACAATAATGTTAAGTATCAAAATAAAGTAAAAGAATAATATAAAAAATGGTAATGATAAACTTGTAACCCCGATAATCAAAGTAAAGTCAACCTTCAATATCCTATTAAATCGGTGACTCAGATCATGAGATTCGAACAACCTAATAAAAAAATAAAGATAATTATAAAACCATTCTTAAAAAAAAACTCATGACCTGAGTCATTAGACCTGAAGAACCTAATTTGAAAAAACCATGAAGTTCAATTCTCAGTCAATTAAATGTTGAAGGATAAAATTGAAAAGAGATTTTAATAATGCAAAAAGATTTTAAAAAACAACAACTGAAAGAATAAGAAATGAAATTAAAATATAAAATAAATTTTTTATATAATTGAAAGGTGGAATTAAAAAATAATAATTTAGTAAAAAAACAAGAAAATTTAAAAAGAATGAGGATCAAAATTGACATAAAAATAAAAATAATGTTGTAATTAAATGGTGAAATTGAAAATAATAACAACTTTTTATATAATGGTCAAGAAAAGAATTAGAAATCAAAACAATAATAACTAAATTGAAAAATATTATACTATCAATTTGAATTGAAAGATGAAATTGAAAATCACTAAAACTTTTACAAAAAGGCTAAGGATAAAAATTAGAATTCTAAAGAATTAGGACCACATTAGAAATATAATATTTGGTAAATTATGATTGAAAGATGAAATTTAAAACAAATAAAACTTCTAGAAAAGGATCAGGATAAAAAATTAGAAATTAAAAGAATCAGAATTGAAGTTGAAATGCCAACAACCAAGAGGACTAAGTTGCAATTTTCTGGGGAGTAGAGAGAGAAAAAGGAAAATAAAAAAAGACCCATCAGCACCAAACTAGACCACCAATAGATACACGTGCCTCACAAATAGGAAAATGACATGGCCACGCTTCCAATGATATGTTGGAATAACATTTTTAGATGCCGAGAGGTGCTATATAAACTGTTCGAAGGTTATAAGTGCCTCCCACATGCCCCTAGGTGTCGTATACGCGCGCCTACCCTTTTTTTGTTTAGTCAAATACAGAATTGCTCCTAACCTGACTTTGTAATTAAAAAAAAACCATTGTAAAAAGCCAAAAATACCCATTGACCTCGTGATTAAGGTTTTTTATTTTATTTTAATGGTATTTTCATAGTTTCACTATGCATTTTAATTATTTACTATTTTTTTTCTATTTGTGCAAATACCAATGTGCTATTCGACTTCAATTATAATAGCCAAAAAACCATTGTGAAAATATAAAAATACCCCTTGATGTCATATTTAAAATTTTTTTTTCTTCCAAAGGTATTTAGACTACTTCACCATACAATTAAGATAGAAAAGTAATTACTTATCACTGCTGTATTTAATAATGATAAACGGGTCATGTGAAGAGATTTCAATGTGGTAGAGGGGCAAAAACACCATTATACTGTTCCAATGAACATTAATAATAGGTTCAGTCTATGGTATTTTCCATCACAAAAACCTAACTCAAATCGTTGTCATTTCTCTTCCTCATCGAATTCTGGCTAACCACCATCATTTCAGCCATCACCTCAGTAACCCTAACCTCTATCTTATATCTCCTCATCATCCAGCCAATTTCCCTAGCCTCCTCTTGTCAAAAAACACCAAGAATAAAATCTATTAGAAAAAAAATATAACATGACAACTAGACTTTCTAGGTCATGGATCTCCTTTCACCATTGGTGGTGACCAACACCTACAGTACTAAGAGGAAAAAAAAGGGAAGTGGAGTAGCATGTGGAATAGCCACTCTTCACCTCTCTCCTACTAGCTCAACAATGTATCTTAACCCAAGTTGCTAAAAAAACAACATTAAGAGAAAAAAAGACAAAAATATTTGATCATCAATCTCCTTTTTTAAATAGCGATGACTAACATCTCCACCACCAAGACAAAGATGAGGAAATGGTAAAGCTTACAAACATAACCACTCTCATCGCCTCCCTAGTGTTAATCAAAATGACATGACATAACACGAGCCTCCATTACCATATTTCTCAGCTTTTTCCAAGCCACCTCATTCATTATTGAAGGTCCACTTCAAATCCTAAATATATTATGAATGATTATTTTTTTTATGGTTGATTTAGATATGTATCATGATGAAATTTATGGGTTTAAACAAACTTTGAAATTGGTTGCATATTTGAACATTTGAATTGCTCATGTGTTTATTTTCTAAAATGATGTGTTTTGTAGATGGGCATGCATTACAAATGTATGTGTTTTCAAGGCCTTTTGGTTTTTTTTGTATTTAGGTTAAATCATTTAATTTAGCATCTTGCTCATGTTTAATGTTCTTAGTCCTTTATTTGTGCTATTTTTTCATGTGTTTTTTTTTCTTATAAAAGAATAATACTTACACTCACATATAAATTTACATTTAGTTTAATAGCTTGTTTATAAAACCCATTAAAGTTTTGGCCTATATTAAAAAGCCTTGGAAAAGCTGACATTCCAAAATTTTTACAAAATTCTCATTTGGTTCTCAATCATGCTTGTTTAATTTTCAAATAAAATTTTCAATTATCAACATGTTATTCACCTATAATGTCTAAAGTAAATGAACTTATAACAAGTCATTACTTTGAATGTTAATTAGGAGCAGCACGTTCATCTTTTATTTTGGCTTGTTAAAATTAAAGTCTTCTTTTAAAATGCATCAAACCTTTTCAATCAATCACCCATCAATGATTTCTAACATAAATGAATGCTTAAAGGTCAATACTTTTAGGGATTGATTAGAGGTGACAAATTGATTTATTTATGTGTGATGTAAATATCTTGACATTGAATAAGTTGTCAACTTGTTATGGATGTACACACGTGAATCATAGAATTGATGTATACTAACACTGATAAGGGGTAAAAAGACAACAAAAATTGAAATATGAAAAGTTGATTGTTAAATAGCACACAACATGACAAATGAATTCCAAAAAGGTCATTGTCAATATTTAGTCCATAAAGGACCTTTATGTCACTAAATCTCATTCCAAGCACACGAATCCATAGAGTTCACTACTTGGATAAGAATAGGGCATACAATCTTCATTCAACAAATTTTGAGTGAGTCTTAGGTGCTATAGAAGATGAGCCCAACATAAAGCCCATTGACATGACTTGATAAACTATTAGTCACGGGTTATGATTAGGACTTACTAGTTGTAGACATGTCAATTCACTAAGTATTATCACAAGATAATAATTGAGAGTGGTAAAGATGAATCACCTTAGAATGATTAGGCTTGAACATCCACCTAAGGTTTAACTCATTGTCATGTACCTACTATCACCCATGTAAATAGACCACACGTATATTAGACGTGACAAACCATTAGGAGTAAAAGCCAAGCATTAATGTGTGTTATCTAATGTATGATGATTTAGAATGATAGTATCTTTTCTTTAGCATAATCAATCCTTTATCATAGAACTCTGAAAACCAATTAGAGTTTTCTAGTGACTATAATATTAGGTGAAAAATACTTTTTATAAAGTTTAGACCTTTTAGTGTAGTTGGGCTTGTGATAACAGGTGATTCTAGGCAGCCAGGTTTAGGTCTGCCATAACTAAATGAGGATCTGCCGTAGACATATTACGTATATGGCCTAACAAATATATTTATGGACAAGTGGGACAAGTTTAGGCTCAAGAGGAGGTTTGATCACGCTAAACCAGAATAACAGCTTAAAAGGGTCATAACTTTTGATCTGATAAGCTAAAGACAACAACAAACAAAGAAAGAACATATGAATTTTAATGAGCGAAAGGGGTTATAAATGTGAACCTCTAGTTTGCAAGTTTTATTTTCTCTAGAATAATAATCCTTAAGTCCTCCCATCTTTAAGAGGTTTACAAAGCCTTAAATAGACCAAAAAACCCTACTTCAACTAGAAAACAAAATAAAAATATGAAATTACAAAGGAAAGAAACATGAAATCCAAAAATAATAAGGAAAATCATAAAAGCTGTCAAAACTGGGGGCTTGAGGCAAAATTTTAAAAATCAAAAGATCCGACGATCAGAGTAGCAATTCCATGCTACTTTAAGGAAAACGACCTTAGGAAACTCTGTAAAAAATTTAGTGCGATCCAACAGTCAGATTAAAAGATGACCCTTTTAAGTCATTATTTTGGTCTGGTGTGACAAGACCTCCTATTAGGCTTATATCTGTCCCACTGGTCTATAAATGATATGCTAGGTCTTCTATGTAATCTGTCTGGGGCAGATTCTCATCTAGTTATGATAGATCTACACCTGATTGCCTAGAATCACCTGTTATTGCAAGCCCAACTAGATCAACAATTGGATCAAAAGTTATGGCTCTTTTGAGTTATTATTCTGGTTTGGTACGATCAGACCTCTTCTTGGACATAGACCTATCTCACTGCTTTATAAATGTATCTGCTAGGTCATCCACATAATTTGTATATGTTAAATCATCATCTAGTTATGGCAGACCCACACCTAACTGCCTAGAATCACTCGTTGTCCCAAGCTCACCTACATCAATGGTTTGATCAAAAGTTATGGCCATTTTGAGCTATTATTTTAGTCTAGTGTGACCAGACCTCCTTTTAGCCTAGACCTGTCCCATTGGTCCATAAATATATCTACTAGTTCATACACATAATTTGTTGGGGGAAGATCCTCGTCTAGTTATGATAGACTCACACTTGGCTGCCTAAAATCACCCGTTGTCGCAAGCCCAATTATATCAATAATTAGATCAAAAGTTATGGGCACTTATGAGCTGTTATTTTAGTCTGGTGTGACCAAGCCTCTTTTTAGCCTAAACATGTCTCAGTGGTCCATAAATGTATCTATTATGCCATACACATAATTTGTTTGGGGCAGATCCTCATCTAGTTATGATAGACTCACACTTGGCTGCCTAGAATTACCCGTTGTCGCAAGCCCAATTATATCAACAATTAGATCAAAAGTTATGGCACTTATGAGCTGTTATTATATTCTGGCATGACCATACCTCTTCTTAGGGCTAGACTTGTCTCACTGGTCCATAAATATATTTGCTAGGCCATCCATGTAATCTATCTGGGGCAAATTCTCATATAGTTGTGGCAAACCCATATCTGACTACCCATTATCACAAGCCCGACTACATCAATAATTGGATAAAAAGTTATAACTTTTTTGAGCTGTTATTCTGATCTGGTGCGACCAAACCTTTTTTTGGGCCTAGACCTGTCCCACTGGTCCATAAATATATTTGTCAGGTCATCCATGTAATCTATCTAGGGTAGATCATCATCTAGTTGTGGCAAACCCACACCTGGCTACCCATAATCACATGTTTTCGTAAGCCCAACTACATTAATGATTGGATAAAAAAGATATGACACTTTTGAGCAGTTATTATAGTCTGACGAGACCAGACCTCTTCTTAGGCCTGAACCTATCTCACCACTCCATAAATGTTTATGTTAGGTTATCCACATAATTTGTTTAGGGTAGATTCTCATCTAACTGTGGTAAACTCACACCTGACTGCCTAAAATCACTTGTTGTAGCAAGCCCTACTACATCAACGGTCGGATAAAAAGTTATAGCTCTTTTACGTTGTTATTTTGATCTGGTGCTACCAAACCTCCTTTTGGGCTTAGATTTGTCTCACTGGTCCATAAATATATCTGCTAGGCCATCCACGTAATCTGTTTAGGACAAATCCTTATTTAGTTGTGGCAGACCCACACCTGGCTGCCTACAATCACACGTTATCGCAAGCCCATCTATATCTCTTTTTCTCCACTCATTACACACAGAAAAAACCTTTTTTTCTTTTCAGGAAAGAGTACGTGGCCGTCATGATATCGGATGCAATATATTATATGATTATTATGTATGTTATGATTGTATCTCAATCTCTTATGATACTTTTAATATATACTTTATATGCATGCTAAAATTTTTATGAGTTTTTTTTGTTTTGGTTATATGTTTGCCATAATATATATGAATTTTTAATTAAAAAAAAAAACAGATTAAAATCCAACTTGTTTTGCATGTGAAAACTAGGACATATCAAGACCCAGACTTTTACGCCTTTCCTTTCGTGTTCCACTGCGAAACGCAACTGTTCAATCCAAAACGTAATTTTATTTCGCATAGAGGCACCAATGATTTGAATAACTGAGCATTGTGAATATCAATGCACCTTTTTTATCTCCACTAGAGAGGTGACCCTCCTCCATTAAGTTATGTACAATGAACCTGAGCTTCTTGGATGATTAGGTCAGAAAATAAACTCTTTTTTTTTTAAATTTTTAATTTTTTTTTTAATTTCTATTTGCGGGTTAAGAACATCACTAAATTTGGTACAATGTATGTGATTAGGCTCTCTAGCGATTAGGATCAAAGTATCACGTGCATGATTACAATCATCATTGTCAATAATAATATATTTGTGCATAAAAGAGCCCATAATGCTCTAATTGTTAGGTTGGTGAGACCACTTCATATTGGATGGAGTCTTCTCAAAACCGCTCTCCAG
>Ga0325404_1006594_pt1 | contig 12173 bp, 6 predicted proteins | sample PopdelMetagenome_18_FD_205664 | JGI IMG/M metagenome (GOLD analysis project Ga0325404, IMG submission 205664) | Populus deltoides microbial communities from Bellville, Georgia, United States - Xylem-Control-R1 | ecosystem: Host-associated > Plants > Phyllosphere > Stem > Wood/Secondary xylem... | reverse complement strand
GTTTATAGACGTAAATATTAGATTGAAAGAAAATGATATTGTTTGGTCATCCACTAGGCATAAATATACCTAACACTATTTTGTAAGTCTAATTATGATATAAAGAAGTGGGAGCATTTAATATTGAATAACAATTGTATAGATGATAGATGAATATATTTGGGTTCATACATATTATCTTTAGCCTCATATATTCACGGGATATGTGTTTCTAGATGTGTGTTATATTTTCATCTTAATTATTTATTTATGTCTATTTATAGCTCATTTATATATTTTTTTCAATATCAAATAGTCTTCTTGTTTATTTATGACTCATTCATATATTTTTCCATCTTAATTATTACATTTATGGCTCATTCATTTAATTTTTAATCTCAAATATTCTTTATGCCTATTTATTCCATTTAATACAATTTTATTATCACTTTTGGCTCATGAACGTTACCCAAAAACTCAAAATAAAATGCTAGCTTAATTCTTTCAAGATTCGTGCCTCTAATCATGTGGCTAGCTTTTCAATTAACAGCCTTCGCTCATACGGCCAACTCATTTTATTTTAATCAATAGCTCTTGTCCAAACAACTAGCTTCATTTAAATTTTATAGCCTTCATCAAAACAAATGGCTTCAAACTTCTATTATAAGTTTCATCGTTGTGGTCGATTACAATTTACATATTGGTTCCTCTTATTATGATCAATTACTATTTGCATATTAATTTTCATTGTTATGGTTAGTTACAATTCATATATTAATTTATAGTGTTGCAATCATTTACAATTCATATCTTAATTTTCGTTGTTACAGTTGATTATAAATCACATATTGGTCCCCACCATTACAATTGATTTCGATTCACATACTAGATCTTGTTATTATGGTCGATTATTATTCATATATAAGATATTTTCGTGTTGCGCTTGATTATAATTCCATAAAAAAATTTATCCTTATAGGCATATCTTATAACGATAAATAGTTATAGAACAAACATATTATTTTCATTACATTCTAACATTACGAAAGCAATTTAAATAATTAAAGAGGTAAGAAGGGTGACTCTTACCCAAAACTCATAACACACATCTTTTACCACAACATATCCTTCTCCGGTTATGTTTCCTACACACCCTAATGGTATTAATTTAATACCTTGTTAGACTATCCATGCACACAATTAACTCATTTGTTAATGTTCATTATTCCAACTAAAATTTAAAATCTAAACTCCTATGATTTCATTAATTTCCATCCACATATCAACTATTAATTAATGTTCATACCACCAATTAAAAATTTAACCATAGAGATTTATATTCATTCCAACATCCAAATTAATTTCCAACCATATTACAAACATTAATTAATATTTCAATCCATAAGTCAATATTCATGCCACCAAGTTAAATCCTCATTATGACTTATATTTTTTAATTTCAATTTAATGTCTAACATATCATAAAATAATAAAACATTGGATCTCACATTCCCATATTTACCAAAACATGGCCATAAATATCCAATTCATGCAATAATTCTAATTTAACTCCAATTACAATAAATTAAATTCACACAAATCAATTAACTCAAAAATCTACATTACATCAAATTTCCAAATCCCCTTTCCATCTCATAATTATTTATTTCCAAGCCTTATTAGAAAAATTCAAGGCAACAAATTCACATACTTTCAAACCAACACCAAACATTTATAATATTGTTTAAAGCACCAAATCTCACACTTCTTCATCAAATTTTTCCATACTTTCTTCTTACCCATTTCAACAATAATATGATACATAAACATTTTATTTCACATAGATTTCATTCATGCCTAAACACAAAGCCATTACTATATCAAACACTTCATTTCAATACTATCATTTGAACATCAAATTTCAATGCAATTAAGTCACTCTCTCATGTTTCCTTTATATTATTAACACACATTTCTACAATGTCATTAGGATATAATTCTTGACATGATTCATTTACATTGATATTCATCAATTTAAACCTATTATAATTACCATTTACATCCATTCAAGCATAATAACAAGTTCTAAATACTAAATTTACCTAGTTTCTATTATTTTACTCAATTTCATTTTCTAGATTAAGTCAACATAACCTACTGACCAATTTATTTTACATTAACTGCTTCAAGCCAAAAAATCCTAATTATCATTAAAAACATAAAAGTTAACTCAATTCTCCATCTTTTTTCACATTTTCAACATTCCTGCACATCACCACAACTAATTTCTCATAAGATCATAATGGTATCATTTATAACCAAGTCTTAATTTACCCAACATCATTTATATTTCAAAGCCAGTATAATCTAATCACATTTTCAATTTCTCCCAAAAATCCTCTAAACTAACCATTTACCCATTTTAACGACTTGTGATTAAATTTGAAAATTTCACTATTCATTACTTAATCATTTGAATTTCAATACCAACATACAATATTCAAACCAATTCAACAATTTATCATCAAATTTGAAAAGACCCTTAACATTCATACATGGCCTGCCACTCAAGAAAACTATATTCTTGCTTTCCACTAATTCCATTCCATCGATTCATTTATTAAGACCATAATCTAATCCATAATTTTATTTGGTTCAATAAGTATTTTTCATATCCAATTTTTTTTTCCATATCCACATATTCCCAACATATACATACAGCATGTAATACATATATCCCACCAAAAATCTTTTCTAAACATCATTACTCATACCTACTTTACTCATACCTACTCATTTAGTAAACATACAATAACAAAAAAAAATCTAAACCAATTTTTCATTTCCTCAAAATTAGCTACCCATTGATTTTTTTTTATGAATTAACCTCATTAATAACATAATATAATTATCATTACACTCACAAATCACAATTTCATGCTCAAAATATTATAATTCTTTTCCAAATTTCTTTGTGTCAATTCAACCATAAGTTTATGAAAATTAATGGATAGCCAAACTTTTTCAATTGTTTCACACACAATCATTTTTAACTACTAATCAACTCATTTTTTTCAATTAAACACCTCAACAACAATAATTTAATTTTGTTTCACATTTTAATACCTTTCTAAAAATTGGATCAACATGCATATCATATCATATAAGTATTAATCAATTTCACCCTATATATATCAATTAACCTTTCACAATTTAAATAACACAAGAGTTTTACATAAACAATCTAAGTCCCCCAAATCTCCTAATTTCCATACATGTGATCGGCCATCCATCAAGCTTGGAACCCAAATTTTTCTTTGATTTCTTTCAATTTTGCTTCTTACTTATTATCTCATATAACTAAAATACAATAATTTATGTCATTACAATAATTTCATCAAATTCCATAAAACTTAGCAATTAAAAAATTTGGGATTTCTTTCCCCTTGCCTTGAGAATTGAATTAAAAGTGAAATTAATTAGGAATAAGTCCATTACCTTGGATAATACAACTCAATTAAATGAGTTCTTGCCAATTTCTCCAAAACTCCTCTCCTCCTCTTCCAAAAATCAAGCTTTCTGATGTGAACCTTGCAACCACTTGATCATGCAACCCACAAGAAGATTGACAACGAATCCCAGAAAGCCAAAACAGGTCTGATAGGAGTGTAACACAATAAAAACTTGTCTCAAGGCACAAACACTATTAGAAAAAGACCCCCACCCAACAAATATCAATTCATAAATGATAAGTAAAAGAAAGACACTACGAAGCTAGTTAATCTTCGATAAATCAAACTTGTTTTTTGTCCCGGCTAAGAAAACATGTTGTATCATGCAAAACACAAGTTTATTTTTTAAATTCATGGTTGCTGAAAATTTTAGCTTATAAAACCTTATATAATAGCTCAACTAGTAACCCTAATAGACCCTTTTTGGGTTGCAGGCTAATTAGCCTAAACTAGTAATCAACTAATATAAGTCCAATAATGAAATAAACTCATAAACAATGTCTAATGGGCTAGAACAAATCCAAATTAAAAATAATTATTCAATGTTAAATAAATAAGTAAATAAAATAAGATATTAAAAACAAAGTATTCATGCTAAAATTTCTCCATATAGCCCAAATCTCTAATTTCTACATATTTCAATCTTGACTTCAAACACATCATTCTCTCTTGTCTAGATGAATTACTGGGTCTACCATATATGGTTGAAAATATTGAGATGTCTAGTTTTCATCCCAACTTGAATTGCAAAACAATTCCACTTATAGCTCCATATAGTAGTTCATAATAGTACATGAAGGTCTAGTATGACAGATTTGACAAGATTCGTCTAGTAATTTTGACCATCTGAAATAACATATTCCATAATGAGCTGAAATCCATCATCATGTAGTTCTATGTGTCTAGTATCTTTCTGTAAAATCTCATCTCAATCGATGTACGGTTTGAGAGACATGTCCGATCTCGCAAAATTGATCAACAAATATTTGAAGGCTAAATTCAAACTTAACTTGGTTCGTATTACTTTCTCTATCTAGCTTCTCCACCAAAGATTTTTACTTAACTCATTATTTAAGGTTGAAATATTATGTTAGAATCATTAATTAACTTCTTAAGAATTAAACTTAAAGGAGAGAAGAACATAAAAGAAGATATTTTAGAAAAAAAATTCCAAGTTTTCTTCTTCTCCCAAACATTAGTCTGTTTTAAGTAAATAGGGAGATCAATTTTTTTATTATTTATAATTTTACCACTCCTTTATTAACCATAGGTTATTCTGGTAAATTCTCCAATCATCAATATCTTCATATACAAATGTATCCATTATTTTTTGTGGAGTTTTACATTAGTATTCTAGGAATTTACCACCAATAAACATATTTTTTTTCCTTTAATTTATTCTTTTCCCGATCAAGATTCTACATGATTTATAATGGGGTTTACACATTACCCAACCATCGATACTATTCGTGTATCGATTTATTACTTTATTTTGTCAATGATTTTTAAGCTAAATTGCTACGTACTTTCACCCCTAATCATTATAAGTTTCCTTTAAATTTATTATTTTTCAATCAGGGATTTACGCTATTTAACATTGGTTTATAAATCTCCTTTTACCACTTAATCCTAAAAATTATAGTTATTTAAGGAACTAATTCATTACCAATTAGGAAAATTAACAACTTAGTAGCACAATATAAAATAATATATAGACTCAAGAAATAATATAAAAAACTATCAATATAAAATTATGAATACAGAATCACAAAACAAATTCACGTGAAATATAAACGATATAAGACACGAAAAAAAATTATGAGAAAAAAAATATTAATGAAATAAGACTCAAATATCCTATATTAATAAAAGACAATAGTTTTGGACTTTTTTTGTGTAGCAAACCCGAAATCAACAAGAAAATAATTTTTTGACGTAAAGCTATCGATTATGATTTTTTTTTTGTAATTTTCAGAAATATCCCAACATATTATATATAAATAATCCCCAAATCAATAAATGACACTAACATATCCCAAGAAATAAAATCTTTTAGATTTGAGTTGTTGAACCCAAGATTTGATGAAAAACCCTAATTTATGGCTAAATCCTATTTTTTTTCCCTTTTATGATTTCTTTAATCTTTTTTTTAATTGTAGATAATAAGATCACAAATTATCTTTTTATTTATTTTGTCATAATTAGGTGTTAGATGACGACAACAATGAAATAACATGAAAACTAAAAGATAAATGAATGTAACCTGATTTTAGAGTCTTGCTCGGATACCAACTGATGTGAATCATATGGATATAAAAATCAAGAAACTCATAATCAAATCGACCTTTCCCAAGAAAGCTAAATTTAGGCTTGTGATTGAGCTTGACACAATAATAACCTTTATCGAGACACCAAGAATATATAAACCGAAACTCCACCCAATGCCTATAAAGAGACACGGACAAGTAGCATGAAAAATGTTATAAAATTTAGTTAATTCTTTGATAAGTCAGTGTAGTTCAATGAAGAACCAGATTAAAAGAATTCTTCTCGCTCAGGCACAAATATTATTCTAAAATCAAAATCTGTAAAAAAAAAAAACCTATATACAAGTTAAATAAACCTATTTATAATAGGTAAAAACATCCTTAAAATTCTAGAAAAATAATAAAAGAGTTCTAAATAAAATAGAAAAATAATCTTAAATCAACTAGGAAACTAATATAATTATTATATAATAGATTCTGGACCTTATTACAGGGTCTTTTTTAATTTCTGATCTCTATAAAATTTTAACCGTATATAAAACAAGGCCTCTAGCATTTTCTAGTAAACTTTCAGGTTGATCCAATAGTCGAATAGAAAATGATGTTTGTTAGCATAAAGTTGTGCATTAGAAAAAACAATGCTTCTAATGCTAAAATTAATTAGCCTATGAAGTAGATGGATAAAACCCTTCTTGTACATAGATTAAATTGATTAAGGTTTGATCATCACTTGTTGAAGATGTATCATCTTTGAAATTCACATTAGCTCAAATACTCTAAACAAGCAATTAAATGCTTTTTTTCCCTTGACCTTATAATTGACCTAACTGGAACTTCTAATAGACCTTTTAGTGTAGTTTGGGTTGCATCAACTCCAACTCAAAGAGCAAAGCTAGGGCACATGCTTCTCTCTAGGGTATAAATGTTATAGGAGGAAGCTTTCCCCTAGTCCATTATGTTAAAAGAGATGTTATGTTTTCCAAAACACATATACACAACAGTATTGATAAATTTATAATTTCTTAGGAGTTCTAAATATCACATTAGATAATCTAGGATTCTTTAGAGTTAATATGAAGATTACCTAAAGATCTAATCTTCATTTGAGGTTCGATCAAGTTCTTTATGGCTATGTTATCATAAACCACAGTCATCCAAGGATCCGGCTCTAATAGTAATCCACATGAACCACTACTGAGAAATTTTCTAAAACCCTTTTTAAGAGAGAAGAATTGTTATGTATATGAGTGCCAACTTTCTTTATTTTTTAACTTGCGTAATTGTTCTCTACTAAGAAAAATATAAGACATAACATTTTATTTACAAGAAAACGTAATGACCCTATAAATGACAAAATATCAAATTTTCCTATGAATAATATCACATATATTATCTAAAGATAATTTATGAAATTTATTCAATCAAGTACCTACTTGATTTTTTTTAGATGTAGAATTGTATTTCCCTAAATAAATTATATTTTAGTCATCAATTCTAAAAACTTATTTAAAATTAAGTTACACTTAGTTAATTATCTTAATTTAATTGTTGACTAATGATTCTTAATGTGTGTGACTCGTTAAGTTCATAATAAATTAGTCCAAATATAAATCGTAATACTAAATTAAATAAGATTAAGTAAATTAAACAATTTAATATATTATCAATTCAATAATTTATTGATTTATATTTGAAGATCAAATGTATCGTTTAGCAACATGTCATGATCCCCAAAATATTAGGAAAGTTATGTGTGATTTGACTTAACTTTTTATTAAACATTTATTCAATGTAATTATTATTTTTTCATCAAGAATGTTTTGATTTAGACATTCATCGATTCTTTGAATAAAACTTGAAAATCTTTTCAAATTTCATTCCACCTTACGCAAGAATTTTAGAATTAATACTATTTGAGAATATGTATAATATTTTCTTAAATTTATCTAGGGTGATAAATCTCTCTTCATAACTCAAAACTTGAATTAATTTTTTTATATTTTTAAATTATTTTAATATATTAATGTCAAAAATAAATTTTAAAAAATAAAAAATATATTATTTTAATATATTTCTAAATAAAAATTATTTTAAAAGAGAATGATTATTATAACATTAAATATTACCTAAATATTTTCACGCCTGGGAAACTGGAAAACTTTCTTTGTCACCATCGGATGCATTGACTTGCAAGAAAGCATCAGCCAATAGAAAAAATAGTTTGACTTCAGCCGTGTGATATACCACAGAGAATCTTCACTCCTTGCCACATGAACTTTGGTTTTCAATTATCTTAAAAGAAGACTTGGGAACTAATGCTGTTCTTCGAGAGTAGAGATGATGATATCCCTGCAATTTGTAACTTCTCTGCCTTCCTTACAAATCACTAATTCCCACTTCTTAAAACCTAATCTCCTTTCTCTCCAATGCTTCACAAACCCTAATTTTCACTCAATCCCTTTCCCCAAAACCCCTTATCTTACAAAATCCAAACACACTCTTTTCCTAACTTTCCCCAAAAACTCTAACTTTAAACTCAAAACCTCACAAAGATTAAAACTTTCAGCTAAATTCCAGAGGTTAATTTGTCATGGGGTTAAAGATTCTGGTGAAGAGACGAAGACAGTGTTGGATTCTGGTGGTGATGGTGGTGGAGGTGGGGATGATGGTGATGGGGAGATGGAGAAAAATGATGGGATTTTGCCAGAGTGGTTAAATTTTACTACGGATGATGTAAAGACTGTCTTTTCTGCTGTTGCTGTTTCGCTTGCATTTCGTTATTTTGTAGCAGAGCCAAGGTTCATTCCTTCTTTGTCTATGTATCCAACGTTTGATGTTGGCGATCGGGTTGTTGCCGAGAAGGTAGCATGGCTGTTTTACTTCTTTTGTGATTTTAGGGAGGTTTTAAGTGAGTAAATTCAATGTTGAACTAAGGCACACTTCCATCATTGAGATTGCAAGTTAATTCAAAGGTTTATCGTCATGATGTCACGTAAGACTGAGATTTTGTTTGAATAATGAGAGACTTTGACCAATGGGCGTTTGGTCTAGTGGTAATTAGCAAGTAGGAGGGATAACTTTAGATTCACATTTATTGTGGAGGGCAATAAAATTCCATACAAGATGTCGCATGGATGAGGAAAATGTGTAAAGTGTTAATTCTGGAAGACTGAGTAGGAACTTATTTTGCCTTTGTTAGTGCTACAATCAGTACGATTTTTCTTCTTTGTTAGATTTAGTGAATGGTGCAATAATTGTTCTCTGGAGAGTGGTTTGAAATGGATAGTTTAGGATGAAGTGAACGTAGACGGATACAAATAGATAGACTTTTTGTTTATACTTTCTACTTTTTTCAATATTAAAAGGTTTGCTATGCTGAGTAGCGGGCATGCCATAAAACTCAAATAATTGAACTGAGTTGTATAACATTTTCCATTTATCAAATTTTTTGAATGCATAATAATTGTTTCTCTAATTTCAATAAAAATGATGCATACTGAACCTATGGACCTTGTTAGGGCATTTCCAGTTGTTTGAATCTCTATTTTAAAATGTCTAATTTTCGTAAGAAGTATCATGCGTAACAGCTATATTACTTGAAATTGTCAGGTTTCATACTATTTCAGAAAGCCATGTGTAAATGATATAGTGATCTTCAAAAGTCCACCAGTCCTCCAGGAAGTTGGTTACACGGATGATGATGTATTCATAAAACGAATTGTTGCAAAGGAAGGTGATATTGTAGAGGTCAGATACCAAAGATGGCACTTCTGCTAAGTAATTTTATCGTAAAATTTATACATTTTTGTTATTCATCAAACACTTGACTCTCTTTTTAGATTTTGTTTCTAGACTGAGAAGGGGAAGGGGAATTGATTTTTGTTTTATTTCTGATGACAATGATGGGGCTCAAACTATTTAGCAATATGGTTTGATTGCAGGTTTGATTGGGGAATCGATTTTAGATGCATTCAACAAGCATCGTTTCCATATGTTCTAACTGTATTTTGAGCTAGAAGGCACTAAAAATGATGTTTTGCTGAATTATAGTCCCTTATATCTCATTACATTTGGATGAAATGTGATTAATTGTGCCTTCTAGCTCAAGAAACAGTTACAGCGTATGGAAACGATGCTTGTTGAATGCATCTATCTTACAAAATGTCTGTTGTTTCAAAATTTCTCCTGGAAAATTTTGATCATTGCATTCCCATATGGTTTGATTGCAGGTTCATGAGGGGAAGCTTATAGTAAATGGAGTTGTGAGAAGTGAAAAGTTTATTCTTGAATCTCCTTTGTATGAGATGACACCTGTTGTAAGTATAAACTCCATCATTGGCATCTCATGTCTTAGTTTTTGAATGTTCCTTTATCCCAACCCAGATATAGGAGGAGGGTTATGGTCGGTAGTTGGCCTACACGAACAGTCACAGTTTGACCAAGAACTCCTCACTGTAGTCATAGTGAAACTATGACGCAGAAGTTAAACTCTGAACTTCTTGCCTTGCCGTGTGTTTGCATGTAAATGTACAGTTTTCCCTTAGTAATGACCCATCACTAGTTTCTTTGCTCTGTAATGCAGCGTGTACCTGAGAACTCTGTTTTTGTGATGGGTGACAATCGTAATAATAGTTATGATTCACACGTATGGTAATGACTCCTGAAATTACAATCTCTACATTAGGCCTGGCATTTTATTTATATTTCTTCCCTTTTCAAATAATATTGTTGAAGTCTGGAATTATGCATCTTTTAGGGGTCCCCTTCCCGCGAAGAATATAATTGGAAGATCAGTTTTCCGCTATTGGCCACCTAAAAGGATTGGCGGCACAGTTCTTGAGACCGGCTGTGCTGTTGATAACCAGAAGAACACTGCTGCATCTGAATAGTACCAAGCCCTTCGGAAGAGCTTGTTTTTTTTTTTTTCTGGATATTCACTCTTCCTTTCATCGAATTCTGTCCCATTTTCTTAGCCTTTAATCTTCTCACTTTTAAAAAAAAGTTCCACAGCAGCATTCTTCACTTGAGAGAGGCAATTTTTGCATGGGAAAGGTTTTTTGCCCCTTTCCCATGACCTGGATGTAATTGTAGGGCATGCCTGTATTGATCTACACAATTGAATTGTATTCAAAAACTGAAGTCATTGGAACTCCTCCATTAACTCCAGGTACTGCCAATCCGGCCCCTGCGCCATACAGTGGATACTTTGTTCCTTTTAGATTCACCTTTAATCATTGATTGTGTTGAAAAATCCCACTTTCTTTGATATTTTTTAAAGACACCGCATGGAAAATCGAATTTCTTATCTCATCAAATCCAAGATGATAGGATGAGTTCATAGAATTTATTATAGAAAAAACTGGATCGTGTAGAGAAAATATTGTAAACCCAAACACTATCCTTCCTCTCACGTTTCATTATGAATTCATTGTATTTTTTATTATCTTAAAATATTGAGAAATGATAAGATTGAAAACCAAAATAAAAATAAAAGATGACAATTTTGAAACTGTAGCAAAACATTTATTTTGGTTCTTCTACTTTTGAAGTGATAAACTTTCAAACCTTTCATATTTCAAAAACTAAATTTTGATATGGAACATTATTTTTTTTATTTTTTAGTCATTTGGTTTTTTAGAAAAGATAGAGAAACAGTCACTCAGCCATCGGATTCTAGTGATAAGAAGACAGTCTCAGTTAATATTAATTTCACACATGAAAAATATCGATTTCTCAGTCAACAAATTCTATTTAATTAGTAAAGTTTTACTTGAGTTTTTTTTTTCATCTTTTCCATTATCTTAAATTAGTTTCACAAATTCTAGCATGTTTGGGAGTGTGGTTGTGGTTGCTTTTCAAAGTGTTTTCATTTGGAAATGTATCAAAATAATATTTATTTTATTTTTTAAATTATTTTTGACATAGCATATCAAAATAATTTAAAAATATCAAAAAAATATTAATTTAAAGTAAAAAAATAAAAAACTATGAATTTTTCAAAAAAATATTTTTAAAACATAAAAACAAACAAAAAAATAATAAAAAGTTGCATGAGATATAATTTTCTCTCTAATATTTTTCTAAAAAAACCTTGCATGTAGGCTGCGTCTTTTTCATAGGCCTTAAGTGTGAGTTAAACTTTTTTTATGGGTTACGTGCATTAAAAACATCTTCCCTCCAGCAGGTTCTGCTTGGCCTAATTTTTTTAGTTGACTTCAAAAAAATATTTTTTTTATGTTATCAAACTTTAAAAAATAATTGTTTCTTATTTCAGTCCCAATTGTCTCCTTTATATTTTTTATTTTTTAAAAATTAAAATTATTGATTAATATAAAAAATTAAAATTAATCAAATTATTATTGATAAAAAAGTGTTAAATCTAATATGTTGTAAGTATGACCCAATTATAATTTAG
>Ga0325404_1006593_pt1 | contig 12173 bp, 10 predicted proteins | sample PopdelMetagenome_18_FD_205664 | JGI IMG/M metagenome (GOLD analysis project Ga0325404, IMG submission 205664) | Populus deltoides microbial communities from Bellville, Georgia, United States - Xylem-Control-R1 | ecosystem: Host-associated > Plants > Phyllosphere > Stem > Wood/Secondary xylem... | reverse complement strand
CCAAACAAGAAGGAAAGAACCACTTAGATGGTGGCCGTGGGGCAGCACTCTTGACTCTTTGCTTGCCAAATTAAAGAGCAGGAGCCTTGCGGTTTCTCTGAAAAGTCTTGCTCCATAACGTGAATCCATGGTGCATGCTCTTAATTGTATTTGTTTTTGTCTAGAAGTTATTTGATATGTTAAGATTTTATTGAATGCACGTATAAATAATTATAAAAATACGGATGATGTTAATTTTTATTGGTAAAATTTCGTGTTTTTTAATACGGACAACTATCTAAAAAATAAAGAACAACTAGTTCATAATTTGTTTCCACATACGTTGGAGCTAAAATCCGACCATACTATTACAAATTAATAAAATAAAATAAAAGTCGAATAATTTATAAACCATGAAAGATCTTGAAGGGAAAAAAAGAAGAAGAAGCCCTATAAATTAATGACCACGCCAAGGAAGGCCAGCCCTTTGAAAAACTTTCTTGCGCTCCAAACATTTCTCGTTCCTCTCCGGCACATTCTCTCCTTGTTTCCTTCCTTCGAATAAGAACAGTAGCTCCACTTCTCCTCGAAGCCAAAGGCTGGGGGAGAAACAAAAGGCCAACAAAGAAAAAACACGAAAAGATTCAACAAAAAGATCTGTTTCAAATGGCCAAGAACGAGAATTCTTGTCAATCTTTGATCCCAAGCTTTCTCTACTCCTCTTCAGTTGGCTCTAGAAATGGAGGAGTACTGCAACAACCTAAGCTTTGGCCATCGTCTGATAGTGGTGATCATGGAGTGCTGTCAAAGAACTTTGTGATACCAGCACCTACGGAAAAGTTAGAGATGTACTCACCAACTTTTTATATGGCTTGTACTGCTGGTGGGATTCTTAGCTGCGGAATCACTCACACGGCTCTCACTCCTCTTGATGTTGTCAAGTGCAACATGCAGGTATAATACTAAAGCTTTTCTCTCTTTTTTTCCTTTTCTCCTTTTGTTTTCTATTTGATGATTCTTTTTTAACTAACTCTTCGCCCATGATCTTACACTCTTTTTATGGATATTGTAAAAAAAATTATGAATTGAAAGTACTACTTAATTTCTTGCATTTTTATAAATGATTTTAATTTATTATTGAGTTTTAAGGGTTTTTGCTGTTACACACACACTCAAAGAGATCATAAAAATGGAATTTCTTACTTTTCCTAATAGTTGGCTATTTGAGAGTTGATAAGTTGGACCCTCAACCTGTGAGGCAAAATTAATTTTAGTTGTGGACTTCAAACTGTTTGATTCTTTCTTCCATGAACTTTCTAAAGGCGCGCATGATCTTGTTTCTTGTATGGTCAATTATTTTAAATCTGCAGAAATTAGGACCCTTGATGCTCAAAGAGATCATAAAAATGGAATTTCTTACTTTTCCTAATAGTTGGCTATTTGAGAGTTGATAAGTTGGACCCTCAACCTGTGAGGCAAAATTAATTTTAGTTGTGGACTTCAAACTGTTTGATTCTTTCTTCCATGAACTTTCTAAAGGCGCGCATGATCTTGTTTCTTGTATGGTCAATTATTTTAAATCTGCAGAAATTAGGACCCTTGATGTTTTTGTGGATTAATTACTTATTTCAGTGATAAGAAATTATTGTTATGGATTTTATATTGTCTCCAACTTTTGATAGCCACATACTGTTGTAGTTATTAATGAATACCCCACAATTAGTTCGTCATCTGCGGAAATTTTACTGTAATTTATATCTCAGATTGACCCATCAAAGTACAAGAGCATTTCATCAGGATTTGGGGTATTGCTCAGGGAGCAGGGAGTTAAAGGTTTCTTTAGAGGATGGGTGCCTACCTTGCTTGGCTACAGTGCTCAGGGTGCTTGCAAGTATGGATTCTATGAGTTCTTTAAGAAGTACTACTCAGATATTGCTGGCCCTGAGTATGCAGCCAAGTACAAGACCTTGATTTATCTTGCTGGCTCAGCATCTGCTGAAATAATTGCTGATGTTGCTCTCTGTCCTATGGAGGCACTGAAAGTTCGCGTCCAAACTCAGCCTGGTTTTGCTAGGGGCTTGGCAGATGGTATGCCTAAGTTTATCAGAGCTCAAGGCTATTCTGGGTATGATTTTGTCACAAAAAATCTTTTGTTTTGTGATTATTGATTAACTTGTAGGGAACAATATAAATGACGGAATTCCGATTTGATGAGTGTGTTTAAAATACTCTCAGGTTATACAAAGGGATTGTTCCTCTTTGGGGGCGTCAGATTCCATGTAAGCCAAAACATTTTAATTATGTCACGTTTACACCTTAGATGTGGTTGCTAGAAGAATTTTAATTATGTCACGTTTCCGTTTTCCTACATTTGTTAAGAATGTTACTGATCATCAGAATTTGTATCTTGCAGATACAATGATGAAGTTTGCATCCTTTGAGACTATTGTGGAGTACCTATACAAGAATGTCATCCCAACACCCAAAGACCAGTGCAGCAAAACCTTGCAGCTTGGAGTCAGCTTTGGTGGTGGATACGTTGCTGGTATACTCTGTACTATTATCTCACAGCCTGCTGACAACCTGGTGTCTTTCCTCAACAATGCCAAGGGGGCAACTGCTGGTGATGTAAGTGAATTTTAGCAACCCTCCTCTTTGTTTGTAATGTATGCGCAAGTGTTTTGCTCCCACATTGTTTCTGCATTTGTTCACCTGCAATGTTTTGTCATGGTTTCTTCTATTGCAGGCTGTCAGGCAGCTAGGTTTATGGGGGCTCTTTACCCGTGGCCTTCCTCTCCGACTTGCCATGATAGGAACACTTACAGGAGCTCAATGGGTTATCTATGATGCTTTTAAAGTGTTTGTTGGGCTGTAAGTTTCTTTTCCTTGAGCTTTGTAATGTCTCAAGCTTTGTTATCTTCCTTCTTACATCCTTGGAGTTATTGCATTCCATTCAAATGACTTTGTAATTGTTCCTTTTCACAGACCAACTACTGGTGGTGCTGCTCCAGCTCCAGTTGCAGAAGCTTAAATTTTAAGCTTATCTGTGAACAAGATATTACTCTTCTACGTTGAAGAGAAGGGATTTCTTTTTGATGGACAAATAATAGAAGGTCAGCTGATGCCATTCTCATGGGCAGTATTCTTTTAAAACATGATTTGCATATCATTGTTCTATTGTTGTTGCTTGATTCATAAGAGAATATTAATTTCATCATCTATTGAGATTTGTTCAAGTTAGTACAATGTAACAAGTTATGTTGCATCTCAGTTTCCACACGAAGAATATGATGCGATAGAAATACCAGTTTCTTCGATTACTGAGTTCATATGTTGCTGTGCACACATACATGTCCAGATGATATTGATTCGCGATGACAATGCTCATCATCTGGTGAATCTAGCTTCTGTGATGACAGTGTTTAAAGAAATGTTACCTGCTTGAATATGCAACACTGCTTTCTTGATTTACTATAGCTTTGCTTAGAAAACATTACATCATACTACCGAATTCAGATCTATAACATTCTAGTAAAATTTGATAGAGGTTCGAGAAACTGTCTGCATGGATTCTGAATTTTTGGAGCCCAGCAGCATTCAAGCTGTTTACTTAAGCTCAACAGGAAATTTACAAGAAACAATATGCCAAATACTGAATTCTACAACAAAGCACTACACCAAACCGGCAAGAAAGAAGCCTTGACCTTTGATACCAAACTTGAGCCAATTTGTAAGCTTGGTGTGTGGCAGGCACTTCAGTTTCATTATAAAAAAAAATCTCAGCTTCGCCAACTTCATGAGTGAGAGCTTATGTACAAAGAACATGGAAATCAATCCTTTCCTGTAATTTAGTGTACTTTATGGACATGAGTAAACAAATCAAGGAAAAAATTACATGTAGAATAAGACTCATCCAAATTAGGAAGCAGGTCGAATAATTGAGGCTTTCCCGTGATATCTTCATGTCATATTGCAGGCCTTTGCAGTTCAACTTTCGTGTCTTATTTTAGGATTTTGAGGTCCAGGTTTAGGTTAAATTGAGCGGGAACACAGTATCAAAGACAACCCTCGCGAAAGTATGCCGAACTTCTTGCAGGCTTCCTAAAGCCAACATCTCATAATTAATCTTTCTACCTTGCTTTGGCATAAATGCTTTCTCTGAGCCCTCTCTTGAACACTCAAAAATCCTGCACACTTTTAAATACACTGCCAATGGAAAGAATACCTGCACATTGAAGATTATACCAGGCATGTCCCAAATGACTAAGTATATACTATAAATGCAGAGAACATTGAAGCAGCAAAAAAATGAAACACTGAAAAGCATGATACTCTCCACACAACTGTCATCTTCATTCTCAAACCTACGTTTAGAAATCACATCCACTGCTAATCAGCTAATAGATTGGATGGATCTGAAGGCACTGATCCTACATTGTATAAAAAGTGGACAAGTCCTGTTTCTGTCATCAATACTTCCACTTCTGGTGAAAATAGCTGATACCAGAGATATTTCCCACTACCAATATTATTTGAAGCACTCCTTTAATAAATGTCCAGTAAATCTGTTGTAGGCTGAAAAAATAGCTGGATCTGGCATTTCAGAAAGGAATTATATTTAATGAAATGGAATGCAGACTTCAGAAGAGATAATTTCCTCTAAAATGACAATATCTAGTGAAGTATGGGAGTTTGGTCTAGGAGAGATGATTTCACGATTGTTCATTTAGTATTTTCAGATGTGGTTGTTCTCAAGACTTGAACCTCCATTTTCCTGGTTGCTAGCCCAAGAAAAATTTAACCATTGCAAGAAAGCAATGACCAATTTTATCCCCTCATAAAAGTTGACTGAACTTTTTTAAACCACCTGCTGCCAACAAGAAAAATGGACAAGTAGCCAACATAAAGAGCATTTGGTTCAAGTCCATAGTCGACACCCCTATTGTTGCATGTATTAGAATGTGGACGTCAAAGTCAAACCATTGCCTCATACTTGGAAAAGAAAAAAAGGAAAAGAAAAGGAAGTGCTCACCAAATCTGAACATGGTGCTTGAGGGTACTCTGCCATTGCCTGTGAAACATAATACTCATCGGTCATCCAATATAGAACTTGTTTAACAGACGCTGCAAAATCCACAACCTCATCAACCAATGCTTCAGAGTTTAGATTCTGAGGCTCGGATAACTCATGGAAGCTAGCATCATGGGGCTTGGTGAACTTCTTCACCATTTTTACCCCTCCTAAAATATCTCCACCATTGTGGACAGCAAGGCAAAATGCTGCAACCACAATAGGATCCCTTGGTTGGTCAGATAATGCTTTATGAAACGCTAAGATTCCAACCCTGGAAAAGTAAAGAAAGAAAAGCTGTGATGAGTCTTGGCTTCCTGGTCCAATATATTAGCAGCAGTACTGGGTAAATTTTCATTTACTTGAAATAGTACTTGTATTTCAAAGGCATACAAAATGGCCATTGTGATCATGAACCAACCACACACCTAACAAACACCAGACTTCAAATGAAACGACATATAAAAAAAGAAAAAAAAACCCAAAGCATGAATTAAATTCATTTTTGAAGCATATGAAATACTCAGTCATGGCAAAACAAATTGTGTGTGCCAGGTTTCACTGAAGGAGATTCGACTTTGAATTACCTAAGAATTGTATCACTCTCCAACAATCTCCAAAATTGATTAAGTCATCCATTGGTGGATGACGTTTACAAATTATAATTCAATTAGCTAAATGGGTTCACATTCATTGCAGACAGTGCACCAAATAGTGAAAGATGATACATTGATAATATATTAACAACTTTAAAAAGTTTTTATCATGATGTCTGGTTTATTATAGCATCTTCAAAGGTACAATTAAAATTTTAAGATCAAGTAAAATATTACCATAAGCTGTTGTGGCATGGCCTATCAGGTGCAAGATGTTTATCCAAGTTAGAAAACAGACACTGCAGATGAAATAACAAACACTTCAATCATTTAAAAAGCCACTAAACCGCCCATGTTTTTGGAATATAAGAACTCAAATATGCTTAGTTCCAAACCTGTTAAAATACACTCAGAAACAAATACCAGAATAATGATATAATTCAAGAGTGATTATTAAACTTTTTGGGCCTCATATACCCTCATGGGGGCTTGAAAATACTTCTTAAAGATTGATATCTGATGAGAACTGCACATTCGTATCCAGAAGGCTATTAATGGTTGCAAGTATAACCATATAAAATAAACAAGCAACTTCAGGAATCCAATCACAGTGTACCCATAGCACCTAACTGTTAGGGTATTTTGAAGAGTCTTCTCATAAAAAGTGGCTATTAGGGAGGCATACCCTTGTTGGATTATTAGTTTAGAAAATTGGTAACAAAGAAATTTAGGAAATGGTAAAATTTCAAGAAACGCTGTTTCTAGAGATTTTTCCCAACCAAAAACAGGATCATAAGTTATTTGAGATTAGACAGAAATTATCCCCTAATCTATTATTGAACCTCATTTAAAATCAAACCAGTATTTGAAAATCACAAAAGTATTCAAAATAATAAGATTACCAAAAGCATGTTAGATCTCTTGTCCCGTCTCTTAAATCCATCACGAACAAAGTATGCTGCCTGCAAGAAGAATCTATATTAGACTAGCAACAGAAATGTCATATAGAAATTAAACATCAAATACAAACCTGGAAGGGCAGAAGAAGTTCAAGAAGTCCAAATTTCCATAATATCCTCAAAGAAGCTTCAGCAGAACCATATGCCAGCATGTAGTTCATCTCCATCATGATCCTTTGCTAGAACATTTTGATATTAGAGTTTAGTCAGTTAGGATCATTCTTGTATGAAGTTAAATGTATGGGAAACAATAAAGAAGCAAGGAAGAGCTACTTTAATACATTGTCAAGTCTTAATAACGAGCGAGAAAGGTTTTTGATAAAGTGAGCTGTTTCCCTTGTAAAACGGAATCCTAAACGAGCAGCAATTCTTACTGCACGCAGAATGCGAGCTGCAAATAGAAAGGAGTCACATGCAAGCCTAATTATGAACAAGAGAAAACAAAGGATTGTCTATGGATATGGTGCTTGCAAATTAACTATTTAAAAACATGTGCATGCTATATAGGGAAAAGATAAAGAAGATGAATTGAAGACAAAGACTCACCACAGTCCTCTTGAAAGGAAGTACTAGCTGGGATCACAGTCCGCACCTATGTCCACAGAAGCAGATGTGAGGACAGTATACATTGTGGCATATTGAAAGAAATTCAGAAACCAACAAAGTTATGAAATACATTCACACTTTAGCCTTTTTAATATCTTCCAGACCTCCCACATAGTCATACACTATTCTTTTATATGGATCAAACATCAACCTGCATGCAAAGACAAATGCATGCTAAAACAATGCTTCCAAAACAAATTATATACAAGAAAAATAAAAATAAAAACATATATGTCAAAACATTTTAAAGAATGTGAAGAGCTGCAAACTCGAGATCCAAAATTCAATAACTAGAAAATTGTAATTTGTATCTTCAAGAACTAACCCATTTATTGTTAAGTCTCGCCGCAAACAATTCTTCCAACGAACATAATCCTTCTCATCGCAATCAATGGGAGGACTGATGCCATTGCTCAAATCCACCCTGAACTTCGGTCCCGTGGTGCTAAAACTTGAAACCTGCCATTGAAGAGAGTTAGAAATATGAAAAATGAAAAATGAAAACAAAAGACAGTAGATGATTTAGTCCTAAATCCAAGAGAAAAATGCTATAGTAATTATGTGCAAAGAGAAATAAAACTGGAAGTGGCTTGCTTCAACAGGACAACAACATGTACCAATTGAGGAATAAGAAAAATTTGAATGAGCTATCTGATGTAATGATCAGAGAGTGAGAGAGAGAGAGAGCATCATACCTCAACAATAGTATCCCCAATGTGCACATGACATATGGGAAACCGCTTGCCAACTATTATACACCGCGGAAATGCCCTTACTACCTGCACACATGATTAAATTTTACCAAGCATGTTTAATAGCTCAAACAGAACATTTTTTCATGGTATTGCATTGAAACACGGATTCTAAAGCTGTTTTAGACATCACAGATGTTTAACAACATGAAAAAGAAACCAACAACAATTCTACAGGCTTAGTATGAAATTAAAGTATAAATTAACCTCTTTAAGCTCAGCTGATGTGATTATATCAAAATCCTTCGGTGTTCTCTTTAAAATAAGGTCCCGGACACAACCTCCCACGAGATAAACCTCATATCCTACAACAAACAACAGAAAGACACAATCTTTTAACAAACAACAACTTTTCCTAATATAAACATAAGTATCACCAACAGCAAATGTTTAAAGTCATTGCCACAAAAAAAAATCCACGGATATAAAGCAATCCACCATGGACAAAAGAACTACCATTTTTCTTAAGTCCATCAAGAACCTTCTTTGTAGGCCTTGAAATCGTTGAATTACTGATTCCAAGTTCCTTGGAACTCCATTTCTTCAACTCCAGCGCCTTAGGATCCCCTGAAAAAGAAAACTCCAATCTAAATCTTATATATATAAACCCCCGAAACTCACAAGCAGAGAACTTTAAAACAGCCCAACAAAAAAGTAAAAAGTACCCAAATTTTGATTCTTGTCTTTAATAACATTATCTTGATCAAAAAGGGTTTCAATTGCTGCAACTGAGCTGAATCTAACCTGCAAGAAAACAATGAAACAAAAACCATCTACAAAGAAAAGATCTAAATTCACTTGGCTAATATAAACATTGATAGAAATGTGAGATTTACGTACTTTTTGAAAGCAGTGAAAAGGAGATGGACTATAATGGAAGCCGTGTCTACAAGCAAAGCTTAGTCTTGAAATTGCCATGGATTGAATGATAGTGAAGTGCGTGCTTAAACCCTGATGAAAGGGGGGATTTAAGGATTTTTAGGGTTTTAGAGATACCGGTAATAAAATTGGATGCATGAGAAATCTGACGTGACGTGGCTTTTGTAAATTGACCAGAGGTTTCAGATTAGATCAGCCCACGGGCTTTGTAGGTAAAATTAATAATGGATGGTCTAATTCTGAGAAGGCCCCATGGATGTTGACGATGCTCTACCCGTGGAAGATAAGGTCCAAGATGGGCAAAATCAATTTGGAAAATAAATTTTAATCAAGATCAACACTATGGCTAATTAAGGTTTTTATGAAGAAAAACATTTTGGTAATTGGATTCTTGCAAGATGGTCAAATTTGGCGTGATTTATATAGCCTCATTTTGGCTAATTTCTTGAAAAACAAGTTTCAAAATATTATTTTCTTAAGAAGAATATTGCTGATTTTATGGAAACATTCTTCTCGTTGCTATAATGTAAATCAAAGCGAAACTAATTGTAAAATTCATAGATTTTAAACTCGGCCCGATTTAAGGTTAGGATTTTGACCGGGTCGCCCGGATCAATTCTGATTTTTTTAAAAAAATCAAAACAACATCATTTTAGTAAAACAAAAAAAATAAAAGTCAACGGGTTACAACCGGGTTTTTGATCGGGTCTTGCCGGGTCGCGGGGTCACCTCTGGTTTTGATTTTCCTTATTTTTTTAAACTCGTCCCGGTTCCAGCCTCGGGTCGGCCCGCCGGCCTGAGCCGGGTTTCAAAACTATAGTAAAATCATAATTATCAAAATCAGGTTAGTTTGGCAATTAAATTCGTGATATCCATTACTTTAATCATAAATCATGTTTAACTTTAAACTAATTTTAATATTAAAATAAACGATGTTATTTTAAACAAAACAAAACAAAAATTCGGGTTGATATAATCATCCGTGAATTAATCCATTAACCCAATGATTAAAATCCTTTTCAAATCAGACCTTGAAACAACTACAGGTAAAATTGTATTTACTGTTTAGAATTAGATTTTTCAGGAATCATCCCATTAAGCTTCCAACAGTAGGATGTTGGGCCATCCCATCACGTGAGTTTCTAGCTTAGGTTCCCATTTCATGCCCGAAGATGCTTCGTCAAAATATAGATGACAATTTAGGAAGCTCATTACCTGGGCTTGGTATCAAACATGGGGAGTTGCCGGGAATCACCAAGGCCCATAAAAAGCTAAATAAGGCCCATATTGCAGAAATTTTATATGACAAGGTACAAAACAGGCAATATGTTAGAGGTTTTTTTTTTTTTTTTTTAAGGTTAAGGTTTGTACATGGAATTCACTAAAAAAAATTAGAAAAAATTAAAAAAAATAGCTTTTATAATTGAATTTTATATATAATTAGATTATATTCAACCTCAACTACAACTTTAACCATAAAAATAAACACATTTTAACTCTTTGTCCTTGATTTTTTGGGATGAATGGAAAAAAATTATGAAAATTGAAAGGTACCTTCTACTATGAGTCAGAAGTTTAATTGACCATCTATTTTTTTTTCCTGCATTTTCCATGTGATTATTTTATTTGACCTAACTCATACAAGGTATTTATAATTTTACCAAAAAATGGTACAATATGTAAATGAGGAAACAAGTAACAGCAGTCGTGGGTGCATGAACTTCAACCACCGTGACCTTAAAGCTGTTAAGCATGTGCCCCGTGGGGTATATACATGTGATGTTCCTCCGGGGAGGCAGAGAGGGCCATGCCCCCCCTGTTTAATTCCCTTTTATTTCTCCTTTGTAACATTTAGTGTTTTCATGGTATATATATTATACCATAAAAGTTCCTCGAAAAATGTCTATGAATTCTCCCCATCAATGCTCCCGTTTCAAAATTGGATTTTTGTGTTCTTCCACTAGGGTAAACTTAATTGAAATCCTGAAATTCCTGATCCTTGTCAAGATTTTGAAATTCCTTGCCTTTTCAAGCATTATTTGATTTGAACCATGTTTCTATAAATTTAGTATGAAAAAACATTAAATCAGTACATCCTTTTAGTATTTTATAATGATTTTGATAGGATGATATTAAATTTTTTTTTTTTTAAAAATAATTTTAATATATTTTTAAATAAAAAATACATTTTAAAAATATAACACACCGCAATATTAAACACAAACTTCCATGTCAAAGGCATATAAAAATAAAAACAGCCATGGTAACCTTTGATAAATTTTATAATGTCAAAATGAATAAAAAAATAGAAGATAAAAAATATATCATGTGCAAGATATTTTTATTATTTATTTTATGAATTCTAGATTTGATTTTCTCAGTGTAATATATATATATATCTTTTTAAAAAAAATAAATTCAATAATTAACTACTCATATTTAGTTTTTTTAAGAGAAGGTAAATCTAAAACCTTTTAGGTGTGGCTTAACTGGTCAGGTTTTAGATTTGCTCTGCAATGATCACGAGTTTGAGTTTTTTCTGGGCCACTAGAGGCTTACAGCCTTACATGGTTATTAATTTCAGGGCCCGTAAAATTAGTTGAGGTACGTACAATCTGGTCCAGATATCCATATTAATAAAAAATAAATAAACATAAAAAAAAAAAGAAGAAGAAAAAGAAACATCGTGTCCGAGCTACATTAAAAATGACAGGGAAATTTGCTTATGCTTTCAATGTTTCTAGGAAAACGCGTATGGCTGTTCTTCTCCACATATTGTCGTCATGGATCATCTCGCCATCTGCAGTATGGACCAAAGTCATTTTTGTTCGTTCGAATTTTTACAGTTATCTGAGAGAAATTTCTTAATGAAAGAAACATTTATCGTCTTTCAAGGAGCGTGTTGGTTGCATTTGTAGGCAATTTCCTGGACAAGCCATGCTTGAATTTGGAAACATCAAAATCTCTGGTGGGAATGCTTTGAAATTCCACAGTAACAGAGTAAGACTCACAGATGGTATTACTGACCCTGATTGATGTGTATATATATATATATATATGTTTTATAAAAGAAATTGTAGCTAGAAAATGACAACTAATTGATTTAATGGCTACACAGAGGGGAAAAAGTTCACCATCAATATATATTAATTGATTTAATGGCTACACAGAGAGGAAAAAGTTCACCATCAATATATATAACACAGAGAGGAAAAGGTTCACCATCAATATATATTAATTGATTTAATGGCTACACAGAGAGGAAAAAGTTCACCATCTTTTTCCCCTCTGTGTAGCCATTAAATCAATTATATATATTAATTGATTTAAT
>Ga0325404_1006591_pt1 | contig 12174 bp, 10 predicted proteins | sample PopdelMetagenome_18_FD_205664 | JGI IMG/M metagenome (GOLD analysis project Ga0325404, IMG submission 205664) | Populus deltoides microbial communities from Bellville, Georgia, United States - Xylem-Control-R1 | ecosystem: Host-associated > Plants > Phyllosphere > Stem > Wood/Secondary xylem... | reverse complement strand
GTGGTAATTTCTATAAATTTATATATTTTAATTTGTATGGACGTTGATAAATGATAATGAATATTTAATATTTATGAGAAGTTGTGATTGGTTTGTTGGATAATCTCGAGGTAAAGTAATATTTTTGTAAGTTTATTTACCTAACTTAGTTAATTAATACATTATGTCATCATAATTTTATAGAGGTTCGATATAAATCATGGATGATCGTTCATGGATGTATCGAGATTCACTCCAAGGATTGCGGAGGATGGATTATTGTAACGGGGTTCAAGGTTTTATTAATTTCGCAACATCTATTCCTAGAAATTTTACTGGAGGCGGTATTAGGTGTCCATGCAAGAAGTGTCAAAATAAAAAGTATCTGCATCCAGATGTTGTAATGATGCATCTTCTACGCAAAGGGTTTATAGAGAATTATCAGTGTTGGTATGCACATGGAGAAGTATTTATTAGCGAGAGTGAGAGGAGAATGGAAGAAACGGTGGTTGGGTCTACTTCTAGTGCTAGCAACGTGCATGAAGCGGCAAATGACAACACTAATCCGTACAGAAATATGGTTATGGATGCAATGAGAATGAATGAAGGTAATGTCAGTCAATGTCCAATCGTAGAAGAAGAACCTAATGTAGATGCAGCTAGGTTTTTTGATTTGTTGAAAGATTCTGACAAACCATTATGGGATGGCTGCACGAACCACAGTAAATTATCGGCCGTAGCACAGGTGTTCACCATCAAGTCAGATCACGGGTTGAGTGAGGCCAGGTATGACAAGATTATTGAATGGGCAAGAAGCATTTTACCTGAAGGAACTAGGGTGAGAATATTCACGAGCGCTAGAATTTAAAATATTACAAGCAAACCATTGATAGCATAGTATAATAAATCCTTAGCAATTTAAAACAAAACCAGCAATGCAGCTTACCTTAGGTAGGACACTTAAGAGGTGATAATATCTTCTTCTTCTTTTTTGCGTAACCAGTTTCAAACCATAGAATCTATGTTAACCAATTAGCGTTTCTAGTGATCGTAATATTAGGTGGCGACTTCTTAAACTAGATCTTTTCATATCTAAGAACAAGATGCCAAAATTTTATTTTTTCATTAAATTTTTAAAGTTTGTCGCGATGTCGAATGAGATATCTATGATTGTTTGATGATTAAACCATTAACTACGTTATAAGCAAACCCTACTGAATTGAGTACTTTTCAAGGGTGCAAGATGGATTGGGAGATCGAGACCGTTGCAATTGGAGATCAAGAGCACCTATAACATAAATCTACTATTGGGCTTCAAGGAGCATGCAATACTTAAATTAGGATGAATGTAGGAGGAATATAGCCTTCGAGGTTATATTTTATTCTAATCGGTTAAATAACAATGAAATATTATTTTATATGTGTGGAGAATGTAAAGAATAAAGAAGATGATAGATGTGTGAAGACTAATGAAATATCAGGATGTTTCTATATTAGTTGAATTAGTTAAACCCCCCCTACTTGATATTTCATTGGTTTTTATATATTCATGTCCGCTTGCATGAAGAGAAAAAGAAGAAGAAGGAAGAATACTAAATTGTTTAGTTTAAGAGTAATCATCTGATGTGATAGGTTTTTATAATTAGCGGTGAGCTATTAAATGATAAAAGTTATGCAAGGACCATCCATTAAAGATGGCGTGTCTTGACGTCTTTTTAAACTCCTAATTAATTATAATATAAAGTCATGAGAGTAATTAATGTGCTTCCAACTATATGGTGAGTCGGTGGTGTAATTTGGACATGAAAGAAGTTACTTTTTTTCTATTTAGACCAGGAGTTTAGACACTAGCAACTTAAACATCTTGATTTCTTTTAAATATATCCATGTGATATATCAAAACGGGGAGGTAGATATTTAGTGTATACTAGTTAGATGATTCGCGCTATGCCGTGAACTCATTTTTTATTTAAAAGAATATTATAAAAATATAAGATTCAAGAGCGTTAGATCTAGCTATAATGTCAAACCCAAGAGCGTTGAGTCTGGCTGCAATGCCAAATCCAACAATAATATTTATAATATTAATAATAATATTTAACTTATCTGTCAAAATTTTTATTTTTTTTAATCCTTCAAAAACATTTATGGTTTGTCCTCAATAGTAATAATAGTTTTTTAAAATTTATTAATGATAATAATAATAATCATAATAATTTTTCATTTTAAACTTCAAATCAAATCTATGGTTGTTTTTCAATATTGATAATAATATTTTTCAAATTTATTAATTATTTTCTTAATAATATTAATTATAATAAAAATAATAATATTTATAATACAAATAATTATATTTAGAAACTTAAGATCCAAGAACCTCGGGTCCTGACGCTGAACCTAAGAGAATTGGGTCCTGATGCTGGACCCAAGAAAATTGGTACCTGATGCATGACTCAAGGGAATTGGATCCTCACGCAAGACTCATCAACCTTGGGTCGTGCCGACAAACCCAAGAGCTTTGGGTCCTGAAGCAGAACCCATTAGTCTTGGGTCCTAACGCAAGACCCAAAAGATTGGGTCCTGACAAGGACCACTAGTCGTGGGTCAGGCGGGGCTGCAAGACCCAATGGATATGGGTCTGCGCTCTAGCCACACCTAAGTTCCTTCGGTGAGGCGCCTATTTCCAGTTCCAAGTTTCTTGGGTCTGGAAGGGGATGTCTCATCCTAGTTAATAATAATAATTATTTTGCCATACCCATTCAATAAATCTTAGTGATCGCCCCTTTAGTACATTTTTCCTCTGCTTTGTTTGAGAGTTCTCTCGTTTTCATTTTTTCCCTCTCATTTCCTTCAAAACTTTTGTTTTTTTGGCTTGTAATATCTAGTTCAATCTTCATCAAATTAAAAGGTATGTATTTCCATTTAATATGCTTAATGATTTTAATTTTTTTAATTTTTTCTTTGTTTTAGTTTTTGTTATTTTTTTTGTGTTTTTTGTTTTGGTGTATTTTTATAATGTAGATAAAGTCTTGAAATAAATACATTATTAAGGTAATCATTTTTCATTCCTAAAGTGTATTGTTTTTTTTTTTTAATTTGTTCAATATATTTTATTGTTATTATTGCTATAATAATTGAATACTTTGTTGAATTTTAATTGTTATTGTTGAATTTACCTTGTAATTAGTAATTGAATATATAAGAATAAATTTAATTATTTTATCTCAATTTTACTCTATTATTGCATAATATGTGTTTAATTATTTCCATTGATTTTAATTGTTATTTGTATAGATGTTAGGTTATATATAAGATTTTTGAATGGGATTAATTGGTTGTGGTTATTGTCAATATTTGCAGGTTTGAAAACTTTGGGTACTCTCCAGTATATGGGAGGTGTTGTCAAATTATTTTTTAATAATTGAATTTAATTATGTAATTATTCGTATAAAATTATGTAGATGCGTAGAAAAAATCAACAGTTCGTCGCTCACATATGGTCGCAACTAGTTCTTCTAGCAGTGAGGATGACATGTCATTAGGTGCCGATCAAGAAGAGTCACCTGCGCCAACTAGTGATGCTGCCTCTTCCAGCGCGGTTTCACAGCGTAGAAGCGGTGTGCGCTTATAGCGGAATCAATTCACCCGCAAGTACGAGGTACATTGGAAGAACGTCATTTCAATGTAAGTTTGTTTCGGTTCAATTTTATTTTATTTTTAATTATAACATAATTTATGAACAACTAATCAATATTTCATTAATTTAATTTATTTTCAGGTTCACAAACATTGAGGCCGCCGGAGTAATATCATCGGCATTTAAATCATCGATGGAGATTCCATTATTTTGATGGAGTCAGGTTTGCAGACATCCTAAATGGAGACCTTATATTGATGCATGGTTTTGAAGATTTCAGGTTGGTGTTAATTTCTAATTTCTAGCTTATTTTTAATAAATTATTATTATAATTGTAAATAAATTATTATTTTTATTTTAACTAAATTGTTTATACACAGCACAAATTCAAGTGGGACAATGCGCATGACAATGTTGTGAGGAGGGTGTGGGAAAATCACGCAGTAACTAGGTAACATTGAAAACAATACGATATTTGTTTTTAAAATTTTTTTGTTTTAAAATCTAATTTATCACTATGGAAAAAGGTTGCATGATTTTTGGTATGAAACACAAAAAAAGCCAAAAAATAAGTGAGAGATAACGGTCTACAAGGCTGGAATGACGTGGCGGTTTGGAGGGATTTCAAACTGTCATACATCCCGAGGGATATATGGCCACAATATATTGAGCACGTGACGTCTGAGCGGTTCACACGATGCTCACAGTCCGATGCAGACAACCGGAACCGACAAATTCATGGTTCGGAGACCATGGACACCGGCGGCTCTGTTTCGTTGGCTGCATATGCAAAACAGATGGTAAGATTAATTTAAATGAAATATATCATTAATTAATTTGTTGTTACTTAATTTTTTTTTCTTACAGGCTATGTCTCTTGGACGTGAGCCTAGCCCAATGGAGTTGTTTATAGAGACGCACGTGCGGAGTGAAGACCGCCAAAAGGGGGTGTAACAATTCGTTGAGAACCGTGCTCAACACTTCGTGGTATATTCGTTCAACCATTTTATTTCATAAGTTATTATTTTTCTTGAATTGAATATGATGATTTCTTTTTTCATTTTCAAGAGACCTATAATAGCTGGTTAAGGGAGAGATATGGGGACGATCCTTCGACCCATCCGGATTTCGATCTGGATTTATGGATAGAGGTAGGATCGTCTGGTAGACCCGATAAAAATCAAGTGTACGGGCTCTCCAACACTACAGCCGAGAACTTGTGGGCGGCCCGTAGTGTCTCAATCGTCGGGAGCTCCCAATCAGTATCGAGCACCCAGTCTAAGGAGTTCATAGCCTTGAAACAACAATACGTTCAACTCTCGGTGGATTATCAAAAACTCAACCATATGGTCATGGACATTAGATCAAAGATGGGTGATGATAGATGTGCGCCTTCTTTTTAGCCGTTTTGTCCTGGGAACGACCATCCTCCACCACCTCCTCCTCCTCCTCCTCTAGCTCCGCCATTGTTCTAGTTTAATTTTTTTTGGAAACATATTACATTTGTTATGAATATTATTTAACTTTATTTTTATATTTTTGATGTTTAATACAATTTTATTTGCATAATTTATATAATTTTATATTATTTATTATAAATAATTTTTTTTTAAACATCACCGACGGATGTCCAGACGGAATGTTTCCGTCGGTATTTTACAGAGAGTTGAAAATATTTACTGGAAACGCCACAATCACCTACGTCTTCACAGACGGAACCATTCCGTTGGTATTTTACTGAGAGTTGAGAAATATTTACTATAAATGCCATAATCACCGATGTCTTCACAAACGGATACATTCCGTCGACATTTCACCGAGAGTTGAAAAATATTTACTTCATATGCCACTATCACCGACGGAATATTTTCGTTGGTATATTTCTAGCGGGAATTTTTTTTTGACGCATATTTTCCATCTGTAAAACAATTGGTATTTTTTTTATCGACAGAATGTGGAATTATCGATGAAAGATATGCTGACAGACACATTCTGTTGGGGATATACTCGGTAAAACATTTACCGATAAAGTGGTAATCTCACACCAACGGATTTGGTCCGTTGGTAAAACTGTTAAATGTTGTAGTGGATGTCTGGTTGAAGTCCGAATATTGTGTGCCTACCATTGAAACACTATGACTCACCCTTGTATCTTGGATCAATGCTATAAGCATACCATAACTCAATTCTTATCAAGTCTATCAATTGTTCCAGCCTCCGACCACAAATGAGGATTGTTAGGAGGATGGCTGTAATTGTCTTTTTCATGTTTAGCAACCATGTTGGCATTATATATATATCTATTAAAACAAAACAAAAAGTCAAAATCCAATTAAACCTTAAAAAAAAAAACAACATTAGTAATACAATTATAACTATCCAAAAATACTTACAATGAAGTCTTTCATTCTATTATCGATAAACTTTTTCACCCTTTTTCTTTATCCTCTTTCCTTATATGAGTTTCCTCATATAACTCAATTGGAGTATGTTCGCACCAAAACTGTTTTTCCTGTACAATAAATAGTTTGCCGGAATACGTCTTACATATAAGATCGTAACCCCAGATGCTAAAAGAAAAAAAATATTTTTTTTGGAATTTTTGAAATATTGGCATAGTTCTCATGACTTTAATAAACTAGTTATTAAAGCCAAAAAACATGTTAATACATATTTTTGAATTTTTGTTGTATGAAAATATGATATGATGTTTTCTTTGAGATACTTGGCCGTATGCATGGAAACAAAAACATGTTTTTTTCAATGCTTTTTATGAACATTAGGTATTTTAATACTAGATTTGTATCTTTACGGTATAAAAATATCAACCAATAATAAGCAAAATTCAGTAGAAAAATATGCGGGAAAATCACATATTTTTTTTGAAATAATTTTTGAAGAAATTTTTTTTTTTTTTACTTTCTTTCCGGCTGGGCCCAACCGGGCCCATGTGGCTGGGCTGGACCCAAGCTAGTGACCCAACTAGGCCACGCACGCGTAAAATCTTACGCGTGCATGAACAGTGCCAAGGTAATTAAATTACCTTCGCACTGTTCATGCTCGTTATTGCAGATAGCAAGAACGCAAGCACAGAGTTACTATGCAATTAGAGAATGACGATTCTAGTATTGGCTTTCTTGCGTTTTCTTTTTGTTTTTCATGGACTAACATGCATCATTTTTACCCCAGGGACTGAGAAGGGAAGTGAACATACCTAGTTCAGGAGAGATGAAGACGATGGTGGTGCTGACCTCTTCTGCTGTCTGTGTTCTCTACTTCGCCGTTCGGTCTCTTCTTTTCTCTTCCTTTGCTCTTCTGTTCCTCTCCTTGTTCGGCCTTGCTTCGTGTTTAACTTTTTTTCTCTTGTATTTCCCTCTGTATTATTTCCTTTCTTTCCTCTTCTCTTCCTTACGCTCTCCCTCTCTCTGTTTTTCTCTGGCTTTATAGCTGAATAAATGCCATACATGTCAGTAACATATTGCATCGTGGTAGTTGAGGCTAATTGTTTCTTCTTCCTCCTGCTGAAACGGCTTTCCTGGTGTAATGAAGAAGGTGATGAACAGTGATGGTGCTGTTTTGAGATGTGAAATGACCATTTTCAGTTTGGTCACTCAAGTTCTGAAATTTTGTAATTAAGTCCCTGGATAAATTGTAATTGGACCCCTGAACTTTAATTTCTTCCCAAAAAAGTCATGTTGACAGTATATTCTAGCATCCTTTTCTCGCTCCTATTATTTTTTTGATTTCTTCCGAATATTTTTTTGTATTTTCTCATTTTTGTGTGGGAACCCAAAAATGGGTAACAACAACAACCACATGAATTTCCTTTTTATTAGGGACAACTAGGAAGTAATTTTCATTGCCCACGATTTAATTTAAAGGACTTGCCAACTTAACCAGAAACATAGGGAAAGGAGAACCTACATCATCCTATAATTAACAAAATCATACTTTGCTTCCTTAGTCGTCGTTCTTTTAGGCAACTAAACATAAAAAGTTGTCATATTCATAGATATCGATAATTGATCATTAACTATCAATTTATATCCTGTCCTTAGTCACCGATACTATGGTCATTAAGTATCGTTCCTTTCTTATCTGTAGTCATCGACACTGCGGCCATTAAGTATCATTTCTATCTCATCCTTAGTCGCCGATACTATGGCCACTAAATATAATCTGGTCATCCCCTTGCGGATGCCAATAATTCTGGCAAAACCCATTTGATTGCCAACAAATTTGGCTATTAATAACTTCCTACCGAGTCTATCTTTAATATTTTACTTCACATCTTCATACAACCTTATGCCGCATTATTTTATTTGAACTACATTCAACAAACAACTGATGACATGTATTATGGTCTGGGAATCCTTGTACATATAAAATTCTTCCATGCATAACTATTCATTCTTAACTATGATCAGTTTTGTATATGGTTCTTTAAACATTAATTCTAATTGTGAATAACACATTATACTATTTATTTTGTCGTATTAGTAAATGCTTTCAAATCAGATGGTTCGCAATACTCATTAACCGGTGATCCTCATATGAATCCCATTAATCAGAGTTAACCTGTAAAAATCCCAAAAAAAAAAGAGAAACATAATAAATAAAAGTAATAATTAAGAAATTTAATAAGAAAATATGAGGGACATAAGCAATATGACTCAAATTGTAAAGAAAAGGAAAGATTAGGGGCCAATGTATAATTAGAAAGAATGGGGGCTATAAATACCCTATTCATTCATCTTTCATGATCGGCTAGAAATTTAATAAAAGTAATATTTCATTTCTTAAATCAGATGAATCTAGTTAACCCACTACTAGAAAATTGATAAATACAAATGGAAATATTGATATAATATTTCCGTCGGTAAATTATTGTGAATTTTACCGACGAAAATATTCCCTTGATATATACCGAGGGAATTATGGTAGAAAAAAAAGAATTAAAACAAAGCCAAAAAATAAGATGACATGTCATTTCTACCAACAGAATTACCGACAGAATTAATTATATTGGTAAAATTGTTGGTAAATTGTTCACTTCTCCCTGACACTGTTCATCATGTTAATTACAAAGGGAATCACCAACAAAAAATTCAGTCGGTATTTTCAGAGAGCACTGGAACTATTCACTTTATAATTGCACTGTTAATTATTGTTCTTTACAGACGAAAATACCGACGGATTGAAAAGTCGTCGATGTTATTTGGCAAGTTTCTGAAAATTTTTGAGTAAATTGAAAATTTAAATTAAATATTATAGACGGAATCACCAACGGATTGAAAAGTCATCGGTCATGTTTGGTGGTTTCAAAATTTGTGATTAAATTGAAAATTTAAATTAAATATTACAGACGAAATCATCGACGAAATGGTTAGAAATATTAATATTTAATTATCTATCGGTAAAACTGTCGGTAAAATGCCCGAATAAATATAATCTCTCATTTCACAACAGACGAGCCTGTTCTTCTTCTTTTTCTTCTCTTTCTTCTTCTTCTTCTTCTTCCTCTTATGTAAAAAACATCAACATCTACTTTCTTTCTTTCTCTTCTCTTCTCTCCTCAACTCCTCTTCTCCTCCACTCTCAGGTATGTCTTCTTCTCTCTTTTTTTATTTTCTCTTTTCAGATTTTTTTTAATTAATATACTTTATGAATTTGTTTTTTTTTCTTCTCAGCTTCACTCGCAACTACATTAAGGTAAGATTTTTTTTTCTTCTTTTTTTATGTTTTTTTTTACATTTTTCTATTCTTAATAATTGTATGAATGTTGTTGTAGGATTTTTTTTCATAAGTGATCAATGTTGTTGTTGTTTTATTTTTTGTGTTATTTATTTGTTGCAAATTTTTTGAGTTGATTTTTTTTTTCAAGCAACTCAATTTTGAGTATTATGGAGTTTTGTTTTATATTAATTTAATTATTTTCTAGTTTTGTTAAATAGATTTTTTTAAAAATATTTTTAAATAATCACCGACGGAATTACATACAGTTTTTTTTGGTTATATGACAATTTTTCCGAGGGAATTACTGACGGAATGAAGTGATAATTTTTTTTTGGCACGCATTTTCCGTTTATAAAACCATTGGTTTTTTATTTGTTTTTTACCGACAGAATTAGCGACAAATGATGGAATTACCAACGAATGTTATTTCGACAAACGTATTCCGTCGGTGAATTAATTAGTAAAATTTTCACCGATAAAACGGTAATCTCACACCGACATAAAAAAGTGGTAAATGTTGTAGTGACCTAATATTGTCTGTCCCGCTTGACTTTACAAGAATACCTAAAAAAGTTTCACTGCCCATTAACTATTCAGTCGATGGTATCTTATCTTGATAAGATCCAAATCCAAAAACAATGCATGAATTCAGTTCTTAACTTGCCAGATTTCCCATGTAAGACAAAATGCCAGCCCTACCTTTTCTTCAAGAGTTTCTTGCCAAATCAAGTTGAAGCCGATACTGGTAAAGTTACACGTGATGGGCTTCTTTCTTCCTGGTGAAAGAGAGAGAAGATGGGGTCTGTGGGGGACCATGAGGCATCGAATATTCGCTTTCATCCATCCATTTTTAGTTTACTGTTAACATGGGGTTTCTCCTTTGTATAAACACCTTCCATGGTGGGGCGTGTCGATAACACTTTATACTATTTATTTTATCATATCAGTAAACTCTTTGAAATGAGATGGTTCACAATACTTATTATTGGTGATCTTCATATGAATCCTATTAATCAAAGTTAACCTGTAAAATTCTAAAAAAAAAGAAAGAAACATAATAAATAAAAGTAATAATTAAGACATTTAGTAAGAAAATATGAGAGACATAAGGAATATGACTCAATTTGTAAAGAAAAAAAAAAGATTTGAGGCCAATGTAAAATTAGGAAGAATGGGGGCTATAAATACCCCCATTCATTCCTCTTTGATGTCCGGCTAGAAGCTTGAAGAGGAAAGCTTGATTTAAGAATGGGGGAGAGTGCAGATTTTCTTCTTCAAAAGTGAGGAAAAAACACCAAAACACCTAGAACTATACAAACCTAGGCCGGCCCCTAAGTAAAGAGGACAACCAATAACAAGGGTTCTAACAAGGGAAACAAGTGCAGAAATTGAAGAAAAAAAGGGGGAGAAGGGCCAGCTACAAGCTTGAGAGGAGGGGCTAAAATCTTTAACTAACTTGAGCATTCAGAAGGCATGGACACGAGACTTAATTGTGTAAAATAAATTAACAATTAAGTAGGAGTTATGCACTAATTTCAGATTCTATAAATTAGGGTTCTTGAAGGAAATTTGAGGGAAATGCAGAAATTGTTAGAATGAGGTTAATTAAGCTAGCATATAATGTTTTAAACATGAAAAATAGACAAAATTATTAAAGAAAAATCATTATTTGGAGTGTGGTTGCAGTTGCTTTTCAAAATGCTTTTCATGCCGAAATGCATCAAAATGATACTTTTTTTATTTTAAAAAATTATTTTTGAGATTACCATTTAAATCTTGAACCTTTTACACTTGCTAACACTTAATATCCTTGTAAAAAAAAGTCAATAAAATTTTTGATTATTTACAAAATTTTCATTTTTTTCTATTTAATGAGTAAAGAGCCCTTATATTATATATTACAAGTTTGTCATTGAATAAAAAAAACTAGTCATCACCATATTAACCCAAACTGAGATCTCTAATAACAAAAACCGACCATTTCCATCCCAAATATTGACCATCATAAATCAAAGCACCCTCTAAGACACACCTCTGAAATTTATGTTTTCATAATTAATTGTTTCCTCATTGAATTTGTAACTGGAAATATGAACCCCAACTTTAAAATAAATTTTGGAAATTTGTTAGGTTTAGTTGTTTGTTCTCTTTTCGCTAGAAGGGAAGTGACAAGCTTTGTGGCTAAAAAAGATAGAATTTTTTTTAAAACTAACACAACTAATTTTTTATGTATAGAAATGGCATTCTTTGAAAAAAAAAATTGGGGTAAAAGCATATTTTGAAAAGAACCATGATTTTGAATCATGGTTCTTATAAAAATCATGATTCAGAATAACGATTTTAATAAAATCATGGTTCTTATAAAAATCATGATTCATAATAACGATTTTAATAAAAATCATGATTCAGAGTTGTGATTTTAATATAACTACGACTTTGAACTGCAGTTATATAATAAAACTACAATTTGGAATAGCAGTTATGAAGTATATATAAATAGCCCTTTATTATCCTTGGTAGCCGATCCTGGTGAAGGAAAAAAACCTAGAACAAAATCAGCCTTAAATTACCCAAAGCAGCCTCCAATCCTCCACCAAAACAGTAGAATCATCTTCTCATTATCTCCACAAGTCTTTCTATTGTTTTTATTATTATTATTATTATGGTAAACCACTAGCCAAGCTTTTGTTGACAGCCTCCCCGCCATCACAACTGGTGGAACCACTACCTAGACATCAAAAAGGCAAGGTAAAATAGTTGTATTGTCTCTTAGTTTTATGGGTTTTATTATTGAAATAATAAATTTTGAGTTTTGATTTATA
>Ga0325404_1006589_pt1 | contig 12177 bp, 13 predicted proteins | sample PopdelMetagenome_18_FD_205664 | JGI IMG/M metagenome (GOLD analysis project Ga0325404, IMG submission 205664) | Populus deltoides microbial communities from Bellville, Georgia, United States - Xylem-Control-R1 | ecosystem: Host-associated > Plants > Phyllosphere > Stem > Wood/Secondary xylem... | reverse complement strand
ACAAATGTTGGCTTTCCAAGCTCCATTCCATATCTTAACAATATCCAAGCAAGTATAAAGTTCTTTATAATCAAAATCAGAATTCAATGGCATCAACATAAATATTAGCTTCACACTCACTTGAAGTAAGAGTGAACAAAGGAGTCATTTTGCTCCTTGATAGGAAGGGAGACAACAACATAAAGATTTGCAAACTGCCCCTTCAGCTTCTTTACTCTGCATTCAGACAACAGATCATGACAATGTTAAAACATTGCAAGAAGCTATAAGAAACAAGTTTCTAGCATACCTGCTGAAGATTGGCTCACAGTTTTGACAATCCCAGGTGGTCACAAAGATAAAAGCCACAGACAAACCCCCACAGTTAAAAATGCAGTCCTACATATGATGAATAAAGCGATGAGTTTACATCTTTATTATGTGTGACTGTGCATGTAAATCTAGAAAAAAGGTTAAGAAAGGCAAGTATTACTGGCGCAATTGGAACAAAGTTAAGGCGAAAAGAATTTGCACTTAGGAAGGATGCGATGAAGTTGATGAAAGACGGGTGTTGTTCATCTCTCCATTTGGTGTTCATCATACAAACTCCAGCACTACTACCTGCATTTACTTCAATAAAAAACGATACAACAATACCATTGCAAAACTCATTAAGATATACCTTAAGAAAATGGTAATGCTACTCTATAATTGAATAAATGTGTGCAAATTAAGAGCTAATATATCCATGAAAATCAAGTGTGTGGAAGTAATTCTGAAAGATTTATGAAATTAAAATCAGTGACTTCTCAAGTTTAAGATTTATGAAATTAATGAACAGTTCAATACGTGAATAACTCAACAATAATAATATGACTCAAGCAATCAAAAGTGATCGGTGTTGAGTTTTTCTTATATTTTCTCAGCAACCAAGCAAGAGGTAGGGCTCTCATTACTTGCCAGTGAAAATCTATGAAAGGTACCAGGATATATGAAACTTGATCTCAAGAAACCTAAACAAAAAAGTTAAGTAGAAAAATGAGAAGATTCAAAATATTCAGTTTCCTCCACTTTCTCAGCAACCAAACAAATTAAGGGTGAAAACTCTGATTTATTTACAGATTTTTTTATATGAAATTAGATGTTAAGAAATCAAAAATAAAAATCAAACAACGGAGAGAGCAATATAACATGAAAAGATCAAAGATTTGAGGGAGCCATTAAAAAGAAAATCGAAGGATGAGTAAGCAGGGAATCGAAAAGGGAAACCTGAGTTCGATGGGATTTGAGGAGTTGGATATCTGTAACTGGAATTCAAATTCGACATTTTCAAACCCTCGCGCGCGCGAGAGTGAGAGAATTGTGTGGAATTGGAGAGAAGCGGGAAGGACCACAGCTTTTGTACTTGCAATATTATTTAAAAAAGAATAACCAGTTATCGACATCGATGTCTCTTTTTTTTTTTCAAAATATATAAATAAATAACTTTCCATTTTCTAAAGTTAAGCAATGGAGCTTAGTTATTTTACCAATCATTTATTTTAAACTTTCAGTTGTTTTTCTTTAAAGCAAAGAAGTAAAAGCTAGAAAACTAGCGGCAGAATAAGTTTACAAAAAAATATTTGAAAGTATAGTAATAAATTTTTTTAAAATATTTTTTTTATTTAAAAGTATATTAAAATAAAAATATTTTATTTTTTAAAAAATATTTTTTAAATCAGTACATTAAAATGGTCAGAAAACATTAAAAAATTAATTTTAAACAAAAACAATTTCAAAATTTATTAATTCCCTGTTTAGAAGTTGAAACGTAATGCCAAACTAGTGATTTAACAAATTTATTACAATTATGTTTCAAAATATAATGAAACTTAAAAGAATATATATAATTTATATCCTTAATGTATACTGAATTTAAATTCTTAAATACTATCAATTTTTTATATAAATATATCAGTACATCAAAACGATCTGAAAATATTAAAAAAATTAATTTTAAACAAAAACAATTTTAAAATTTATTCATCCCCTATTTAGAAGTTGAAACGCAATGCCAAACTAGTGATTTAACAATTTTATCACAATCACGTTTCAAAATATAATGAAATTTTAAAAATATATATAATTTATATCCTTAATGTATACTGAATTTAAATTCTTAAATACTATTGATTTTTTATATAAATATATCAGTGCATCAAAATGATTTGAAGATATTAAAAAAATTAATTTTAAACAAAAACAATTTTAAAATTTATTCATCCCCTATTTAGAAGTTGAAATGCAATGCCAAACTAGTGATTTGATAATTTTATAACAATCATGTTTCAAAATATAATGAAATTTAAAAATATATATAATTTATATCCTTAATGTATACTGAATTTAAATTCTTAAATACTATCTATTTTTTATATAAATATATCAGTACATCAAAACGATCTGAAAATATTTAAAAAATTAATTTTAAACAAAAACAATTTCAAAATTTATTCATCCTTTATTTATAAGTTGAAACGCAATATCAAACTAGTGATTTGATAATTTTATCATAATCACGTTTCAAAATATAATGAAATTTAAAAATATATATATAATTTATATCCTTAATATATACTAAATTTAAATTCTTAAATGCTATCAATTTTTTATATAAATATTTATTGAAGAGAATGAAAGGCCTCATTGGGAATTAGTATTTATTTATTTAGGAATTTCGGTATTATACGATTATTCTAAATTCTATTATTTAATAGTTTAATTAGGATTTTATTTTTATTATTTAATCAAGACTTGTTAGGTTTTTCTATTATATCTGGTTTGATGCATCAAAATAACAAAGCAGACATCTAATAAAATTAAACAAAGCCTTGTTCAATACGGAGTTGTTCTCTCTTGTACTGCTCTCTTTTGTTGGTTTTTTGAAAAATAAAAAAGGTACATACTATTAATAAAGTTAACAAGAAAACATTTTATTATTATTATTATTATTCATGTGGATATCCAGGTCAACTTGCACGTATTTTAACTAATCTCACAGGCTCTGAAGTTAACGACCTTGTAAACCTCCAGTGGCCATCATATTAGCAACCACAAGACTCGAACCTGGGACTACAAGAGGAGCAAACCCGTTAGTCTCAAGCTCTTACCACTGGATCGTCTACTAGATGGTTAGAAAACAACTTTTAATATTGATAAACTGTTGAAGTATTTCAAGCTGTCTCCTCTGTTTTAGGATAGTTTCTAGTTACGTTGAATAATTCCTCCTATATTTGAGGAACAAGTTTCTATCTTTATGTTAGAATCAGTTAACCACGATTACATGCAAAAATATCGTGAGTTTGTTATTTTCTTTTATCTCAGTGTAAGGCTATTTATTAGCCATTGGCAGCAGCTTAATAAAGGTATTTTTCATCTATCCCTTTTTGATTTCTAACATTTGGTATCAGAGCATCACAAAGCTTGACTATAGTTTTCATTACAAGGATAGAATAAAAACACAAAGAGGAGGGAAACACAGTTAGGGTGAGGAAAATATTGTTAAAGAGAGGATCACAGTTAGGGTGAGATATCAATGGCATCATAGAATAGTTTTGTGCAACCTGCTATTCCACGGTTTGATGGTCACTATGACCATTGGAGCATGCTAATGGAAAAATTTCTGCGTTCCAAAGAATATTGGAACCTGATAGAGATGGGAATCACTACTGCAGCAGAAGACCATGATCTCGGGGAGAAGGCCATTGATGATCTACGATTGAAAGATCTAAAGGCCAAGAATTATCTATTTCAAGCTATTGATCGTTCAATACTAGAAACCATTTTGAAAAGGATACTGCAAAGGACATATAAGATTCTTTGAAGCGAAAGTATCAAGACACAGCACGTGTAAAACGTGCTCAACTACAAGCACTTCGCAAAGAATTTGAAGTGTTGCACATGAAAATTGGAGAATCAGTTGATGACTACTTTGGCAGAACTCTCATCATTGCTAACAAAATGAGAATTCATGAGGAGAAAATGGATGATGTGGTCATTATTGAAAAAATTCTGAGATCTATGACATCCAAATATGATTATGTTGTATACTCTATTGAAGAATCAAATGATCTTGATACTTTGTCCATAGATGAGCCTCCAAAGCAGTCTTTTGGTACACGAACAAAGAATCAGCCGGCATGTGGTAGATGAACAAGCCCTTCAAATCAGCCATGGACCTCAACAAGGAGGCAAAAGTGAAGGCAGAAACGTTTATCATGGACGAGGGAGAGGAAGAGGCAGATTTGAGTTTGACAAATCTGTTATAGAGTGCTATCACTGTCATGATTTCGGGTATTTTCATTGAGAATGTTCTAAAAGAGCCAAAGAACATACAGCTAAGTATATAGAAACAAAAGAAGAAATGTTATTGATGGCTCTTGTAGATTCCAAAGAGACTGCATCTGAGCACATTTGGTTTCTTGATTCTGGTTGTAGTAATTATATGTGTGGGGAGAAAAACATATTTTGTGAGCTGGATAGTAACTTTAGAGAATCCGTGAAGCTAGGAAACAACTCAAGGCTTGCAGTACAAGGCAAAGGCAAAATTCGACTGGAGGTAAATGGCATTATGTTTATAATCACAGATGTGTTTTATGTATCAAATCTGAAGAACAACTTATTGAGCATCAATCAACTGCAGGAAAAAGGAATGACAGTATTTATTCAACATGGAAAATGCAAAATCTTTCACTCTGAGAAAGGTTTAATAATTGAAACTGAGATAACACATAACAGGATATTTACAGTAATTGCTCGTTGCTCACTAAAGGAACAACAATGTTTCTCTTCCTTAACTACAAATCAAGTAACTCTTTGGCATTGTCGGTATGGGCACGTCAGTTGGAATGGACTCCGAATACTTCAACAGAAGAACATGGTGAAAGGGTTACCTCAGTTTAAAGGGTCTCAAAAGGTGTGTGAAGATTGTTTAGTAGGAAGGCAGCACCGTGATCCATTTCCCAGCAAAAGCATATGGAGAGCTTCTAACATCCTTCAATTGGTACATGCAGACATATGTGGGCCAATCAACCCAAGTTCAAACAACAAGAAAAGGTATTTACTTGCCTTTATTAATGATTTCAGCAGAAAAATTTGGTTATATTTTTTGGCTACAAAGTCAGAGGCATTAGATATCTTCAAGTTTTATAAAGCAAGAGTAGAGAAGGAAATAGGGACATTCATCCGAAGTTTCAAAACAGACCGTGGGGGGGAATTTACATCACAGGAGTTCACAAATTTCTGTGGGGGGGAATTTGGTTATATTCATCCATAAACAATTGACAGCTGCTTATACTCCTCAACAAAACGGTGTTGCCGAAAGGAAAAATCATACTATCATGAATATGGTGCGAAGTATGTTGTACGTAAAACAAATTCCAAAGACATTCTGACCTGAAGTTGTAAATTGGACTGTGCATGTGCTGAATAAATGTCCAACTCTTGCCGTGAAGAACAGAACACCTGAAGAGGCATGGAGTGGAATTAAACCATCAGTAGATCATTTTTGAATTTTTGGTTGTGTTTTTCACGTGCATGTACCACATAGTAAACGAGTGAAGCTTGATGCAAAGAGCTTAAAATGCGTCTTGCTTGGAGTAAGTGAAGAATCTAAAGCATATAGATTGTTTAATCCTACTTCTAACAAAATAATTGTTAGTCGGGATGTCGTGTTTGAAGAAGATCAACAATGGTGCTGGGATGATACTCAAACAAAATATATTGACTGATCTTGAGTGGGAAACTAACGAAGTAGCAGAACAACCTGAAGATGGGAATAGTACAGAAGAGTTTGGAGCTAATGTAAAGCCTAGAGAAATTACTGATGCAGAAGAATCTGAATTTCATGCAGAAGAGCCTGAACTCAATGCAGAACAACCTGAAGATATAGAACAACCTGAAGATGATCTTGATAAAAGACATACTTCAAATAGTAACATTTTGTCTTCACAGGGATAGACTAGAAGGCCACCAGTCTGGATGCAAAACTATACATTTGGCCAACATTTCTCTGATGAAGAAACTGCAAACATGACATTTTTAGCTTTGTTAAGTGACAGTGACCCTATGACGTTTGAAGAGGCAGTAAAGTCAGAAAAATGGAAGCAAGCCATGAATCAAGAAATGCAAGCCATAGAAAGGAATGATACATGGGAACTCACTGTGTTGCCATCAGGAAGCAAAACTATAGGAGTGAAGTGGGTTTTTAAAACTAAGGTCAATGAAAATAGGGAAGTAGACAAATACAAGGCAAGGTTAGTTGCTAAGGGATACTGTCAGCAATATGGAATTGATTATGCTGAGGTATTCGCACCAGTGGCTTGTTTGGACACCATCCGAATTGTCATTTCCCTTGCTGCACAACACAATTGGGTGATTTATCAACTTGACGTCAAGTCAGCTTTCCTACATGGGGAAATTAATGAAGAAGTCTTTGTTGATCAGCCTCCAGGTTATGAATAGAAAGGACACGAATCCAAGGTCTATCGACTCAAGAAGGCTTTATATGGACTCAAACAAGCTCCCCGAGCCTGGTACAGTCGAATTGAAGCATATTTCATCAAAGAAGGCTTCATCAAATGTCCTTATGAGCACACTTTATTCATCAGAATTGTTGGTAGAGGTAAAATTTTAATTGTGTGTCTTTACGTTGATGATCTTATTTTTACCGGCAATGATCCAATGTTGTTCGAACAACTTAAGAATTCCATGATGACTGAATTCGACATGACTGACCTTGGTAGAATGAGATTTTTTCTTGGTATTGAAGTATTACAGAGAACAGATGGTATCTTTATCAGTCAACGTAAATATGCTCAAAAGCTTCTGGAGAGGTTCAAAATGAATCAATGCAATTCAATCCACAATCCGGCAATTCCTGGTTTTAAACTCACAAAAGATGAAGAAGGCATTACAGCCGACAGTACATTCTACAAGCAAATAGTGGGAAGTCTCATGTATCTCATGGCTACACGTCTAGACTTAATGTTTATTGTCAGTTTGATTAGCAGATACATGGAAAAACCTACTGAATCTCACTTGCTAACAGCAAAACGAGTTCTAAGGTATGTCAAAGGCATGACCATTTTTGGAATATTTTACAAAAAGGGAGGAAGTGCAGAGTTTTTTGGATACACGGATAGTGATTTTGCTGGTGATCAAGATGACAGAAAAAGCACCTCAGGTTATGTTTTTCTACTGAGCTCTGGAGCTATTTCCTGGTCTTCTAAAAAACAACCAGCTGTCTCTTTATCCACCACTGAAGTAGAGTTCATAGCAGCAGCATCCAATGCATACCAAGTCGTGTGGATAAGCAGAATTCTGAAAAGCCTCCATCAAACACAAAGCACTCCAACAAAGGTGTATTGTGACAATATTTCAGCAATCAAACTCTCAAAGAACCCTGTAATGCATGGGCGCAATAAACACATAGATATCAGATTTCATTTTCTCCAAGAACTTGTCAAGGATGGATTAGTTGAATTAATTACATGTTCTACACGGGAGCAAGATGCTGATATATTAACAAAACCATTGAAGCTTGATGTCTTTTTGAAGATGCGAAGGCTACTGGGTGTGTGTGAATCTCCAAGTATAAACTGATAGAACTCAGTTTAAGGGAGGATGATAAACTGTTGAAGTATTCCAAGTTGTCTCCTCTGTTTTAGGATCATTTCTAGTTACGTTGACTCATTCCTCCTGTACTTGAGGAACAAGTTTCTATCTTTCTGTTAGAATCAGTTAACCATGATTATATGCAAAAATATCGTGAGTTTGTTATTTCCTTTTATCTTAGTGTAAGGCTATTTATTAGCTATTGGCAACAGCTTAATAAAGGTATTTTTCATCTATCCTTTTTTTTATTTCTAACATTATTACATTATAAATATTTAGGATTTGGTTTTTTATATGTTTTTTTATATATATATTTCTTTGTATCATTATAAATAACTTGGGTTGGGTTAATTTGACCCACAAAAACCCATTGAATATAAACAATTGATTTTGAGTTTATTTCATGTGTAACCATATAAAATGGATTAAAGTCTAATTTATCATCCATTATATTTTTGGGTTAATTGTTTATATTTTAAGAGTAAAGATTAAACTAGCATGAATCATAAATAATTATCTTAGATATGAGTAGTAATTTATCTTTAATAATAAATACATATAAACTAGTTTATGTACTTTTGTCATTAAAAATAAACATGCATGATATGCATTTTTGTCATTAAAAACAAATAAGAAATAATTTATCTCAGATATGATGTTCTAGAGCGATGATTGTTATATTATTTTTTTATCTATAACCTTTAAAACACTAGTTAAGGTTTTCAATTACTATAAATAAATTGGATGATAATTTTTTTAAAAAAAATTACCTTCCTAATCCTGATTCAGTTCGCCATAATATTTGTATGATATAATGTCCAACTCCATTTGGACCATTGTTTAGGGTTAAATTTTATTTGATTGATTTTATGATAATATGTATTTTTGTGCTGTGAACTCTGTTTGTTTTTACGTTTTAAAAATATTTTTGAAAAAATTTGAAATTTTTTAATTTTTTTCTTTACTTTAATTAATATTTTTTTAGTTTTTTCAAATAATTTTGATGCGCTAATATCAAAAATATTATTTTGATATATTTCTAAGTGAAAAGCACTTTAAAAAACAATCGCAACCACACTCAAAGACATGCTTGTTTATCTAAATTAGTTAATGTGTGTTTTTGTTTTACTTTTACAGTTTTTGCATGATTATTTTTGTGTGCTTCCATTTTATGTATGGCCTTTATTATTTTTTTGCATTGGATATGAACTCATGAAACTTAGACTCTCGTAATTAATGATCAATGAAATTTCCTTGGACTATACTTTTTGTGCCTTATAGGCAGCCTTTGTATTGTTTGTTTGCCCGAATGGGGCTAACCAACCCATATACGATGACTAAAACCTTCCTATCTCTTTATAAGTTTATATTATCGTAAAGGGTCACTTCACTTATTTCCATGAATATTTATGTTTATACAAGGGGTTATTTATTGAGTTCTTACAAAAACATGAGAAGGGGGAAATGCAAATGATATTTTGAATGCTTAATGGTGATGATGTTTTCCTATAAACGTGTCAGAAACATTTAGTTCTTTAAATTCAATTGATATTTTTTTTTGAGTGATTTTAAGATTTCATGAGGTTGAAAATGAGAGTTTTAAAAGTATTTTTAAATAAAAACAAGTCAGAAAATAGATATTCGTGTTCAAATATTTGAATCCTAGTTTTTTTATAATATAAAATGATCAAAAATCAGTTAATTATGTGATATGTTATTTGTTTTGGTAGATTATATGTTTTATGTTGTAAAATAAATTGAAGTATCTTTTATATATATATATATATAAAAAAAAAAGTTAGGTGTGTGGGCTTGGCTTGCCAGCCCCATGCGTTTGACCTTATTTGTAATGGATCAAGCATATTAGGCACCTAGGCCAGCATTTTTAACATGTTTTGGGGTTTTTTTTTTATGAATTCTTATCTAATATATTTTATTTTTAATAATAAGACTATAACATTTTTTAAAAAACATTAGCAAGCATTTTTTTTTGTGTGCAAACACCCATGGTTTTTTTATATAAGAAAATTATTAGGTTTCTTTCATGCAAGCAACTATTTTATTTTCATATAATTAGATAAAAATAGTTAAAAATAAAATTATTAAGCTTAGTAGGGTGAATGATTCAGATCATGTTTATAGTGGGTTAACTACGTTGATCTAAGGTATCGTCGCCTCAACATTTTAAGAAAAGAATTTCATCTTAATTTTTTTTAAACCAAGTCAGGTTTTTTATTAGTCATCTGGATTGTATTTAAATTTTTCATATGAGATTAAATATTTTAATTTATATCTATTTTTTTAATTTCATAACTTAATATTTAGTTATCATTATTAATTTTTTTATATCTGTTAGTGCATATCATCTCAAACTATTTTATTAAATGTGTTTTTATTTTTCTAAAAACACGTTAGTAATACCTACTTATTAGAGATGTAAAATAAATGTTGGCTCCATCCCTAATGAGTAAGATTTCATTTGTTTTTATGTTTTAAAAACATTTAAAAAAATTAAATTTTTTTAATTTTTATTTTTACTTTAAATTAATTTTTTTATGTTTTCAGATCATTTTGTTGTGCTGATATTAAAAATAATTTTTTAAAAATAAAAAAGATATTATTTTAATATATTTCAAAGTAAAAAATACTTTAACAAACAATCATTACCGTATTTTTAACAAACAATCATTAACAATAAATATATACTCCACGGGTTCAAAAATGAATGTCAAAGTGATAACTCCTTGCAATCCTCTTACATGTCTCTCTGTTCTTGTGTTAGCAGTCAAGAAAAGGAAGTTAAAGCCACTGGACCAGCCTTGGCTCGGCTCTCCCTTTTCAACTATATTCCTCACAACTCTATCAATGCCAAGCTTTCTTACACAGATCAACTCAGGTAACTCGCTGCAGCCTCAAATACTTGATTTCTAGAACTAAAACCATGACCACAAATTAAACTGATGTCCTGCCCTTATCACCTAAATAATCAAAACAGAATTTTAACCCTAATTGATAATGCTGCATACAGATTCCTCGACAAAACAGCAATCATGACTCCCCAAGACCATGTGAATGCAGATGGATCGCTAGTGGAAGAAGCGATATGCTTGTTGAGAGTGGTTCCTCTATGGGCAGCTGCTATCATATACTATTTTGCTATAGTTCAACAGCACACCTATGTAGTCTTCCGAGCAGTTCAAAGCCACAGACGCATTGGAAACAGCAACTTCAAGATACCAGCCGCAACATCTATATATTGTGCTCTTGATGCTAAGTTCAAGCATTTTCATATCTATCTATGACCGAATTTTTGTCCCTTTTCTGCGAAGGATTACAGGTAAAGAAGGTGGCATCACGATCCTTCAAAGAATCGGCACTGGCATCTTTCTCACCATTGCAGCAATGTTAGTCTCTGGCTTAATTAGTCGAAGAGAAGCAAGGGACTATAGCTCTTACCAAGCCGACTCTAGGAAATGCACAAAGAAGAGGTGCCATCTGATCAATGTCGGCTTTATGGTTAATCCTTCCGCTATCTCTAGCAGGAACAGCAGAGGAATTTGGTTCCATTGGACAGACTGAATTCTACTACCAGCAGTTTCCTGAGAAGCATTGGAGGGTCTCTCTTTCATTGTGGCATAGCAGGCCTCAAGTTATCTGAGTAGTTTTTTTTTAATTGCTATATATGCCACTGAAGTGAAAAAAATTTATCATTTCTTTAAGAAGAAGACGACTCTTTTTAATATTTAATTCATGCTAACTTTATAATCAACAAAATATTATATTATGACAGCCATCTTTATCAGAATCTCGAAAATCTCTCAGTTCAGTTCAATCTGAAAGATTCTTCTAACAAAATTCTTCAATGTGCAAATGTTTTCAATGCCTTGTGCTGTATAAAACCCTGGCTTTGTAGTGATTATCATGCAGCGAAGCGACTAGTAAGTAATCCCTTCTCGCACAAAATCACTAAGAACTTGTTCATAGTTTATTTTTTGTTACAGTTCAATAATAAAAGGTTCTTCGCAATGAAGGCTGACTAATCTTGAAGCGAAACAGCTTCGGTTAAAGAATCAGTTTGAAGTTGAAGAGGCTTGCATCACACGTGGTCAATTCAGTTATAGCACATGTTAAGCTATGTTAGAAATAGTTAAAAGTTAGAATAGCAGTTGGAATGGTTAGTTGAAGTTGGCGGGAAAGAGGCTTGCTTGTATGTAAATAACAGACTGTGTATTACGTGAAGGAGAGGAAATGAATGAAGTAATTTTGCAGAACAGAACTCTCTCCCTCTCTATTCAATCTTTCTCTTCTCCTCTCAAAGTCTTCTTCTTCTTCTCTCTCAAAATCTATCTTCTTCCCATCTTGTTAAGGCGAGACCTTAGCATCTATCTCTCCTTCAAGGTGCAAGAAAAAAAAAATATATATATATATATAATTTTAACATAGTCTGCGATGTAATATTTTAAACCCATCTCATTTTGACAATTTCTTGTTTGCTTCGCTTTGTTATATATATATAACAAAGCGAAGCAAACAAGAAATTGTAAA
>Ga0325404_1006588_pt1 | contig 12177 bp, 10 predicted proteins | sample PopdelMetagenome_18_FD_205664 | JGI IMG/M metagenome (GOLD analysis project Ga0325404, IMG submission 205664) | Populus deltoides microbial communities from Bellville, Georgia, United States - Xylem-Control-R1 | ecosystem: Host-associated > Plants > Phyllosphere > Stem > Wood/Secondary xylem... | reverse complement strand
ATAAAGTACGGACTTTGAAAGAAAAATATCATTATTGTTACGTATTTTCTAAAATAATTAAAATTCACAGGACACATATAAAAAAGTTAATTGTTTCATAAGTGAATACCAAACAAATTAAAACGATTTCCCACAATAATTTCGAAAAATTTGATGAGCTTGGAAGAATCAGTGTCAATCACTTGGATATAGAGTTTTTTTTGGAAATGTGATTATAATTATTTTTACTTGATTATTTTTAAAAATCCTAAATACAAATCTTTTTAAACTAGGAATATTTTTACTTGATTATAAATATACCAAAAGGGAATCTTTCTCCTATTTCAACATTATCGGCATCCTTTTCTATGAACATACTTCATATATTCTTGACGAATTCAAAGAATAATTTTTTCCCCTTTTGATATTATAGGAAAATACACGTAGACCGAAGGTTATTGATTCCATTATCTGCTTCTGTACATATGATTTCCTATTTGCAGAGAACAATAATTAAGAACAAATGGCTCACGTCTTTTGACCCTTGCTTGCTAGCATCACTGGACAGATGCTTAAGAACATGAGGCACAAACACGAGTACTGAGGAAATACCTCAAAGGGGTTGAACTTCTTGCCTCAGGAAGTCAGGAACTCGATATTTGGTATTGAAATGGGCATGTCTCTTTATGTTAATATTCAAGTTATAACTCCTAGATATATACAAATATACAATAAAGATAAACACAGAAACAGAGACATGAGAAGAAGAACAAATTCGAATGTGATTTTCTTCTCTTCTTGGATCTATCCCGCTTGTATATAAGTTCAAGTTGAGAGTGAAAAGGCTATATTTTGAAGTTCTTTGAAAAAAAAGGGTCTCTCATGAGAAATACAAAACTGGTGGGGCTCTTTCTATAACTAATATCTCTTGCAGAAATGCTATCACAAAATTCCATAAGTCGAAAATCATTAGAAGGAAAATAAAGTAACCCAAAATCAATTATAACTTTTAAGGCAAGTAAGAATTCTTTTAATGGTGGCAAGCTTGTGCTAGTCTACTTTAACATGTCAAGAGTGTTCATCAGTCTCTCCCATCAAATGCATTTTTTCAGACATCTTCGTTGATCAGATGCATACAATGTCATAACTTGAGTCAGTGAACTGTCAAAGCTACTGTGGTGAGGCAAAAATGCTATTATGTATTAGTCTCTATAATCATCCTTAACTCCTTGTCCTCTAACACCAGACGACATGTAACTCACCATGAACGACATGACACTACGCCGTATGTCCACCGAAATTCCACGTTAGATTCTTAGTACGTGCAGACAAGACTACCTTAGCAACGCAGATGCATATAAAAACCTGTGGCACAGACGCTAGTACAAGCAAAAACCTCAAAAAGTCCCAAACTTTGTACCTCAAAAAGTCACAAAATCAAGAACTCTTTAACCGGGATTGAAATGGGCAGGTCCCTAGTGTTTTCCACTAACATTCCCCTTGAATTTTCTCAGAACCCCAGATCATTTTCACTCTTAAATCACTCACAACTTTGTTTTCCACAAAGATTTATTGAGAATTCTCAGAGTGGTTATAAAAAAATTCAGCTTTTGAACTTGAAACTAGCGAGAAATGTGTGCACAAAGGCTGCCTTGTCAGAGATTACTAATGAAAGAAAGTATCCTAAAGTGGGTGCTCCATCAACTGGGCCTATATCATCTAATCAGCTTATTCAAGTAGTTGAAACAGCCGCTAAAACTGGCGCCGAGGTTTGATTTCTCTCTCTAGCTCTCTCTTTCAAGGATTCTTTAACTGAGTGAGACTTTGATTCTGGTTCCTGTTCAATTCAAAGTGGATTTTTTTTTAATTAAAAGCTCATGAAAATGTGAAATTTATGAGCTTTTGTTGTATTTTTGTTCAATTTTCTTAGAAATGATATGCGTTTCTACTGAAATTTGTTTCATTTTTCAATTAATCTGGAATGCCTGAGTTATATTCTACTCTATATAGGATATGAAGTTCAATTGATAGTCAATTTAATTATGGATACATGACCCTGTTCTTTTCCAAAGCAATTCTATGTTCTAAAGAAAAAAAGAAGACGACAACATTGAACATATTTATAAATGTTTACATTGCTAAATATCTCTCAAGTGAATGTCCTGAATATTTTTTTTTAAATAAAGTTTTTTTTGTATATTTTATTGTTGTTAATTGACAATGTATGATTTAGGGATTGGCTGGTGTACATTAATAACATCAAGTAAATGCAAATTGAACATGTAGTTACCTAAGCATTCTGTTTCTCAATCCAGGTGGTGATGGATGCTGTTAATAAGCCTAGAAATATCACGTATAAAGGACTTACAGACTTGGTGACCGAGTAAGGACTTATCAAAGTTTCCCAACTATTGATGTATGTCTATATTTTCTTTATTATTCATGGTCATATAGTGTTTATGCTATTGAGGGGAAAACCTTGTTACCTACTTAATCATTGTTTATTGCCTACCTTGTCATCTACTAAGTTAGATGATAGATAAGATGTTTCAAGGTGATGATCTGTCTGGATAAATTGCATTTGCACCTTAATACACTCGTATGTCGTTGTGGAATCAGAATGTGAACATTGAAAAGCAGTCTTTTCTTTGCTTTCTGATCATACTTAATATCTTGCTGTGTGGCACTGATTAAATAATTAAATATCAGCAACTTAATAACTGGGCCTAGATGAAAAAGAAATTCATCTCTATCAATTTATGAGTAAATTCATCTGCCATTTTTCTGTATACTAAATTCGAAGGAATGTTCTCAATATGCAGATATAAATTAACAATATTTGGAACTAATCATATACTTAATGGGCATGCCCTCCAGCTGCTTTTCCCTATTGAGTAATTGTATAGCCTTCAGAGGCTGGAAGATGTTTTCCACAAATCTTTCTCCTCCTTCCTGTTCCCCACTTAGGATGAACCCTCACATTCACGCACACAACCGTTGCACTCAGACGCAAAGCTATACAGATGTCTTTGAGTGGAGATCATTTAAAATGGATGTCTTGGAAGGGGGATTCCTTGAAAATGAAAAATTTATCTAGTTAGAAATTTTCATTGATGGCGGCAACCCATTTCCTGTGCAAGAATTATCATTGTGTGATCATGTCATTCAATCACAGTCTATAATCATTTTATCATTGTAGTCCATAAAAACGATGCATGTATTGACTATTGGGTTCTGGCTTAAGGAGGAGTTGACAGATTGACCACTATATGGTCATTAAGTTGCTTTTTGGTTAAAGATTTTCCAAAGCATCTGATATGTTGGTTTACCTTCTTAACTGATCGGATTCTGAACTGAAACATGACAATTTTCACTTTATTTGCCCAAATTTACTTGCAGTACAGACAAAATGAGTGAGGCGGCTATATTAGAAGTTGTTAGAAGGAATTTTGGAGATCACCTCATACTTGGGGAGGAGGGAGGAATCATAGGAGATACATTATCAGATTATCTATGGTGCATCGATCCTCTAGGTTTGTCTCTTTTAACTCTTGGTTTGTTATTTTTGTTATGCTTTTTACTTTTTCGTTTTGAAGATTTTTTTTTTTCATTTTTTCTCTTTGCTGGGCATGGAAACTATAGTTACATAGAATTTTAGAATTTAATTTTGATTATCAATTATGCATCATTGATAGCATTATGATCAGCATCTTTTCTAGACATATATCAGAAAAGCTTTGCATGAGTAGATCTTTGTTATTTTTTCATGTTAAGTGACTTGAAGTTATCAAACATTGCTATTTATGTAGATGGAACAACAAATTTTGCACATGGTTATCCTAGCTTTGCAGTTTCTGTGGGAGTTCTGTTCCGAGGGAATCCAGCAGCTGCTGCTGTGGTACTAATCAAATTTATTTCTATCTTGAAAGAAAATAAAGTAGACAAGGCCTAATTCTTTTTCGACATAAAAGAAAGATGAAAACACAATCACAGGAAACAAAAATAATCAACATTACATGACTGAAAAGGAAAACGAAAGCTGACAATCTAGCATTTGTTTTTAGGTGGAGTTTGTTGGTGGTCCTATGGCTTGGAATACACGCACATTTACTGCAATTGCTGGTAAGAAATTTTACTGAACTTGTTATTTTCTTTATTAAATTGCCTCAGTCATTTGCTCATCTATGGTACTACAATTAATCATGTTAGGTGGAGGAGCATTTTGTAATGGCCAAAAAATTCACGCGAGCCAAACTGATCGGGTACGTGATCATGTGTTGATTAAGATTAAGATCCTTGATTTTCACACATCACATCTGGAGCTACTTTTAAACTCGGCTTCAATACTTGCTGAAGCTTAAAGCCTTACTAATGAGTTGAACTCACTCTTATAGATTTAACACATCATGGAGAGTTAATTGACTTGCATCATTTTATCTACATAAAATTATCATTTTGCATCATATCTTTTCTAGAATCACTAAGAATGAAAAGGGAAATGGATAGGTAACCAAATGACATAAATTGACCATTTTGACTATATTAGCAAGGTAGATTGTAAATATCCACAAGTGCATGGTTTTTAAGTTTCTCCTCATTTCCTTTTGTTCTTCTTGTTCCCTTGTTTTTCTTTCTTTTCTTATAGGTTGAACAGTCTCTTCTTGTGACTGGCTTCGGATATGAACATGATGATCCATGGGCCACTAACATAGAACTATTCAAAGAGTTTACTGATGTCAGCAGGGTATTGTCGTTTTCCTTTTAAATTGTTTAGTTGTCTGATAGGCTGTTGTTTTGTTTAACATAACATATTGTTTTTGCATTCTCTTCTTTTTCTGCTGTGTAATAATGTATAGGGTGTTAGAAGGCTGGGTGCTGCTGCTGTTGACATGTGCCATGTAGCTCTAGGGATTGTAGAAGCATATTGGGAATATCGTCTTAAGCCTTGGGATATGGCTGCTGGTGCTCTGGTAAAAGTTGTCTTTTTGCAAATGCTTTTGCTTCATATGCAATTAGACTCTATTTCTCTTTTTGAGATTGTAGTACTTATTAATGGGGTAAAATATGACCTATTAGTGTATTGGCACCTCTTATATCCTACATGCCAATCTAAATAACTCAACTAACCTTTAGGTGTGTGTGGCGGTAAGGCTTCCTGACTCAGATTTCTGCTTTGGTGAATATCTAATGCTTTGCTAATATGTTCAACGGATTCCTAAGTTGGTGTCGACTTAAAAATTACTGCAATTACCCCATCAAGGAAGATGCTGAGGGTTGTAATTTCTAGAAATTGAGGAGTAACTTATCATTTTGACTTTGCCATTGAGTCATTGACTGAGTGCTCTCCCCCTAAAGCTCCATGGTGACTCTTCAACCATAAGCTCTACAATAAACATAGTCGCACTGTTCTTGGCGCTATGATTATTTTTCTTACTCGCCACTTGTTAAACTTGCTAAAATCACAGCCACCATCCTTGGCATTCCCCAACTAACATAAACAGGCACTTCAAACTATATGTGTTGAATATAGAATCAATTTTGCTAGTAATCAGGCTCGGTTCTAAATATTTCAATATTAATGTCTTCTTTTTACTTATCAAGCAGATAGTTGAAGAGGCTGGTGGGACAGTATCTCGCATGGATGGTGGAAAATTTTGTGTATTTGATAGATCTGTTTTGGTGTCTAACGGTGTGCTGCATGCCAAGGTTAGACTTCACTGCCTGTTTCCTATGACAAAATTGAGCATTGTTCTTTCTCTGTTTTCCCCATTCTTTGAGTGCAGACATGAGACAAATGGCATGAAAATCTTAACCAAATGGAAAGGCATTCGCGGTAAATATATATGACTTCTAAGGTCACAATTTTGAATAGCTAATTGTTGGGCCCTCTTGTTCTAATTGGAAAATATCTAGTACCCATTTATAAGGGAGTTTTTTCTTCCTTCCACCAGAAAAGATGAGAAGGAAATTGCTAGAACAAGTACCTTTTCTTGGAAGGAAAAGACTGACCCGCATCCCATGATGGATGTGGAGAAGTCTATTCACTCTGAAAATAAATAGATCAAATGTTCTATATTCATATTACACTATGTGATCCTCAACCCTTCTGGTAGCTGTTCCATGATTTCAAATAATGTGCCAAATTCGTTAGTGTGCTCTGTGATCTTGTTTGAATCAGATGATATATATTGATTTTCTTTATAATGCAGCTTTTGGAGAGAATTGCACCTGCAACTGAGAAACTGAAAAGCAAAGGAATTGATTTCTCATTGTGGTATAAACCAGAAAATTACCGCACTGATCTTTGAGATGACTGGCATTTATTCTCATTTGGAGCTTTGCTGCAACAAGCAGGTGTTGCATATTGGTACCCTAACTTGTTTTTATTTTCTGAATTGATCTTTTAATATAGCTTTATTTATTTGATTGTCATGCACTTATGTACAAGCTCCTGTCATGTTACTTGATAAGCGACATGGATGCTTCCTTATCATGTACGTTCTTCAAAAATAAAAGAATTAGTTTAATGAAGTCTCTTTCATGGCCATAATCTTTACAATTGAGCGGTGAAAAGAAGCGCTTCAGTTTGTAGATGACCGTGTTGTAGGGTAGGGACAAAATGCGATATGCAAAAATGTCATCATGCTATAATTATTTTTTCGAAAAGGTAAAACAGAATTAAATAGCAACACAGTTTTATTTTCATTCAACTAATTTATCAAATTCAGCATCTTCAATGAAAACTTGGAGATCTACACTCTCTTGAATCTGTTTTGATTATTCAAAGCATGGTAACTTTGCTATCCACTGAATATTTGAAGGAAATCATAGGTTATTCTTCAGCCCATTTCTGTTGATAGTAGATTATTCTTTAGTTCATTTCTGTCGATAGTAAATGTTATATCATCATTTCTGTGAAAGATTAAGTTTTTGGTCGAATGGCAATCCCTTTGATAACAAGGCCCCTCTTCCATTCTCCGCCATCATATTCATGCATGCCGAATTGTATCTCCCCAACATTTTCTGGTGAAGTTATGAACTCGCCAACTGGCACTTCAATCCATTGCTCTCTTGGTTTTGTTTGTAACTTTTCTTTGCGTTCTTGCTTGTATCCATTTGGGAGAACCAGTGAGACATTCACTGGAACTCCCCATCCATAAGCTGGGTCTTTCAGCTTTATTACAAATATAACTTCATACAAAATACCTGGGGAGAGCATTTTTGTGTTGAATTTCCCATATATTTCCAGCCAGCAAACATCTAATAGCTCTGCCACATCCACAGTGACATCACTGTCATAAGAGAACTGATGATTAGGACTTGAGGAAAATGAAATCTCCTGGAAATGAAGCTGACATGAATTTGAATATGTACTAGATATACGCATTATGCATATCAGACTAGCTACAGCATGGAAACTGGGATTCCGGCATCTTAGAAATCAAATACTCAAGACAGAAACCCTAGTATGGATTGAATACATTTATAGTTACCCTGATTCACATATGGAAGGCCATTTCCAGTAACGTGCATCTCCTCCCCAAGTGATTGATAGATCCTTAGCAAACAGCATGAAGCAATTGCTGTAGCACTTCTTTTCAACCCAGTACTTCTGCAATAAAATTGCAATGATTTTTAGGAAGTAAAAAAATAATGGTACAATTAAGGAGATGGAAATTAGTTTTACCTTTCTCTTTTGGTTCAAGAAAACTCCAGTGCTCAGTTGATCATACAGTTTGTCCACTGAAGACCTGTCAACTGGGGAGTCTGCATCTCTTAATATGGCTTCACAGTTATGTGGTAACTTGACTTCTTTTACTGTCTTTGCTTTGGCATCATGAAGTGGCTTAACATCTGCTGCTTTCTCCTGTCGTATCACGAGGGGCTTTGCTTCTGGTGCTTTCTCCACCGTCTTCAACTTGGCTTCACCCTGCTTTGCATCTGTCGATGTCTCTTTGTTGTACTGTGGCCGAGTATGGCTGGGTTCGCCCCCTGTCTGTTGTGACTCTGAAGCCTCATCGTGTGAACTCCCTGCTCCCATCTCTTCACAATCATCAGTTCCTCACACACTTCTGTTTTTTATAGCATGGTGAGGTCAAATTAGTCGTCATTCATCTTGTGTACTAGAAGATCAAATTAGTCATCAATTATTCTGCCAAAAAAGTGCTAACTCTTGATCTGGACGTCCAGTGATGGAAAATCAATCAAGTCCTGGGCTGTAATCCCTTGATCAAGTGTGCTGATCTATGATTAATGTATTGAATTGTAAGTGGTCTAAAAATTTGTGATCCATCAAATTAAATTAGATGCCTTGTGGGCTAGAGAATATGTGTTTTTTCTTTCCTGTTTCAATGGTGAAGTATTTTTTGGCTAGCTTACGAGGTTAAGTTCCTTTCCCATCGGGTTTCAGATGAACCATTCGCATCTAGACTAATGCGTTTGCGTGTGTGGACCGATGCTTTCACAAGAGCATTGGATTCGGATTCGACAGAGGTTTCCACGTGATGATGCAGATGATGTTCACATCAATGAAAGAAAGTAAAGAAGATACATTTTGCTTCCATTATAAAAGAAAAAGGGAGTTGTTCTGTGATAAAGCATCCGTTGAAGATATATTCCCAGAACGCATATTCGTTTTTGAATTTCTGAGAAGACAAAAGAGCATCTTCATTTTCTTTTACACAATATAGAGCTCGCTCTGCCTGCCACCACCTTGTCAAAGGATTCTGACACCTTCTCGACACCACCATTTATTAAACTGGCCCGGGTGGTAAGCTTGAGATCCGGCTAGCTTATTCCCTGCTCCTTATCAAGTTTTTTTTTTTTTTTTTTAAATCAATCAAGAATTCACCAGTTTAACCTAGTTATTTTAATTAAAAATAATAATTCAAAATGATTCTGATTTTTTTTAATATTAAAATACTGTTATTTTAATTAATTTGTGATTCAATTCTTGAACTGAGTTAAATTTAATAACTTTAACAACATAATTCATCAAAAAAAAAAGTCAACTCAACTTAAATTTCCAGATTCGTAGTTCTTAAAACGAAATCATTTGCCTTATTAACCTGCTTTTGGCCTAACCTTCATACCTGCAATCACCATGTTACTTATTTTTTAAAGTATTTTTAACTTTAAAATATATAAAAATAATTTTTTTATTTTAAAAAAATTATTTTTGACACTAGCATATCAAAACAACCTAAAAACATTAAAAAAATAATTTTAAATAAAAATAATTTTAAATTTTAACAAAAAAACAGATTAAACCACCTAGCCAAACACACTTAAACATGCCAAACTCAACCTCACTGACCTGAGCTATCTTCGCAGATAATAATAGGCTGGAAAATAGGTATTACCCTGCAGAATAATTTTTTGATGTTTAAGTTAGTTTAGGGTTTTTTTTCTAGAAAATATAGCGTAAGAAAAATAGATAGAGAGATACTTGAAGTATTTTTTACTATTGTTCAAATGACCGAAAAAAAAAAGCCCTTATTCTCTATAACTAAACCTAAGAACATATATATAGCCTACATTGGAGAAAATTTGGAGCAACTACCCGCCATGAAAGGTGACAGTTCTATTTTATAACTCACTCATGTTACAGGAAAGCTTACTCATATTACATGTAGCGTGCACCATTATGGTTTACCGTAGATAATAGGCTTTGTAAATTAACCCAACCGAGTTACGTACAAGGTAGCTCGGTTAGGTTGAAAATGGGTCCAACCAAGCTGTATGCTGTATGGTAGATCAATTTATTCAATCATTTATCTTGTCTATCCTCCCCCTTTTCTATTAATGGAAATTAAGACAACTAAAAGCTTAAGCAATCGCTTCAAGAAAATCAGAAACTTTATTCTGAAAATGAAACAAGACAAAGTCAGACTCAATCTCAACGTGTCAGCAGGATCTTGAAACTTCTTGTTTGCGATGTCCAGCATAAGTTCCTAAGCTAATATGACTTAAGCATGCTCCGAAGAATAGGAGTAACGAGAGCTGAATAAGAAGATAAAAATGTAAACAAAAGGGGGGGAAATAATCACTGACACCCTTCCAGCGAGGGCCAGAGAGAGCCTCTATTCTTTCCTCACTATCCATATCGTAGTGCAAAGCTTTATGCACTGCAAAAATATAAAATGAGTTGCTATTTAAGCACTAGCAATATAATGTAGCTAACAGAATTCTTATTACGTTCGAGGACAATTTAACCTAAACTCGAACTCGATGAATACTAATTCAAATAAGTAGGTTTTTTTTAATAATTATTTTATTTGATGGATAACTGATATGTTATTAACAATATCAAATCTAATCGGAATATATATACATTATTTTATGTTATGTTAAATAATAAATAGATTATAGACATCAAAATTTTGTACCGTAAAGTTAACAGGGGTGGTGCGTGTGGTGACAAGGAAGAACAACAATATTTTATGGCCTGCACCTTAGTTTCTCAACTCTCAGCTTCGTTGTCTTTCCCTTTTTGCTTTCTTTTCTGCCTACACTTCTTTGTCTAGCTTTGATCCTTTAACTAAGCTTCCTATGAACAAGTCGAGGATTTATTAGTATCTATGACAAGAATTACTTCGAGAAACCGACAGATGTATGAAGACGAATACAAATGGAATATAGAAAGTGATTCCGTGATTCAGCAATGCAAGACATGAACATGTTAGGATAGGATTGGTGTAAAGAATATATGGACACAGTACAAAGGCATAATTAAAGGTGAGGGAACAAAACCTTTTTCTAAATCACACGCTATCAAAAGTGATTTGTCATGCAGCTCGTGATTCTGAATTGCTAGCTAGCTACCCATAAGAAAATTAGAGTTTTCCATAACTTATCTGCAGATGCACTTTGGAGTCTGTCCTTAATTCTCTAACATTTTCACTGCAATTGTAGCTGTAGAATTGATGCAGGAGGTTACGGAGGATCTAAGTGGTCATATATGGTTTTATTGCAACTGGACTACATAAAATGCCTAGCAGTTACGTTTATGAATAAGATGGATAAGCTCAAGTCCAAGAATGGACATGTCAAACGTTCTCTGACAAAAACGTGTGTAACTTCTTATTCCATCGTTGAATCGAGCTCATATTTTCGAAGGACGTAGTTTTATTTATTTTTAAGTGATTAACCAGGTGTTGTCTTTTTTCTTTTTATTTTATCTGTTTAGCCTGTTCTGCAAATTTGGAAAAATAATCGTGCTAGTTTTTCTTTCGCTTCGCTCGGCATTTGGCCTTCTTCGTGTAGAATCAATCGATTCTGGCTTATCGAGAAAAATAAAATTTCTTTATAGCTAGAATGCAATTGTTAAAGTAAGTTTAGTTGAAGATGGAACAAAACAAAGCATTCATTTATTTGATAGAAGAACAAAACAGAGTACATAAATCTTGAAGACACACCCCATGAACACGTCGAGCTTGGTAATACAAGACAGTTTCCATTACTATGTTGCATCTTAAATAGGATTGTGTATGTGGTTAATTTGAACAAAAGCTCAAGGTCTCATGACTGGATCAACTGTGGCCCCGTGAATTAGCAAACCTCCCTTCCATTTCCCAGTCCACACTTCATACAAACCAAAATAGAGCTTGTTATCATCTGCAGTTCCTTTAACCTCAATCTGAAACGTGGGTTCTACGATAACAGGTCTGTTGTCTGAGTTTTTCTCTTGTAGTTTGATTTTGTTCCATTTGTATCTTCCCCTCTTCCCTACCTTAGCCATCATGAAAATAGGACTATTACTCAAACCAAATGCACCTGGTTTCACCTCTAATTTGAATTTAATTTCGTACTTCCCTTCTGGTAGAGAGTCCTTCGTTGTACCTGTTAGTTCAAGCCAACACACTTGAAGTAGCTCTGCTGGCTCCACCTTGCTGCATTAATATTGAAGTTTGAATAGTATAGCTGTCAAATGACTATCTTAATCCAAAAAACTTAACTAAGTTTATGTATGAAATGCTACAAAACTAAGTTTCTTTTTCTTCTATAACTAAGTAAATATCGAATTTCAGACACTATAAGTTGAATTTTCCATCAATTTCATTGAAATTTTTAAGAGAAGATGTTTTCTTACCCTTTCTCGGGCAATTTCCAGTAGCGTTCGTCAAGGCCCCATATGATGTTGAAGCCCCTCGGTTTAAATGTCCACCTTTGGCTATCCTGTAAACATGAAGAGGATCT
>Ga0325404_1006586_pt1 | contig 12179 bp, 6 predicted proteins | sample PopdelMetagenome_18_FD_205664 | JGI IMG/M metagenome (GOLD analysis project Ga0325404, IMG submission 205664) | Populus deltoides microbial communities from Bellville, Georgia, United States - Xylem-Control-R1 | ecosystem: Host-associated > Plants > Phyllosphere > Stem > Wood/Secondary xylem... | reverse complement strand
TACCGAGGAGATTTTAACCTTTGCTCGGGGGTGATTTGAGATTACATCCCCCATATGTATGTATGACTTAGGGTACTTTTGTTTTTAGGGTTTGTGAGTAACATCTTTGGGTATTATAAGTTAGGCCCAAGACAACTGCACCCTAGTGAATAGGTGATCTTGTCAACTTTTGACAAGTTTATTAGGCTTGTTGGTATAGAACCCATCATAAACCTTTTTAGGGTTTGTTATTAGCTTGTCGCGGGTACTAATAGTGGTAACGACATCTGGTGGTTTTTCACTTTTGCCAACAAACCTATTGAAGCCATTAGAAAGGCTTTTTGAGGCAAGCTCGTGTATCAAAAAAAAATAAGGAGAAGATGGTTGATCATGAGATATACTAGGACAATTAGTGTTAAGAAAGGCATACACTGAATTTAGGATTGTTCTTACTATTGAAAGGTACCTTTTCTTAAGGCAAATAGTAAGCCTCATTTGAGTCCTGGTAAGGAGAAAGCTCATGCTCTATTGGCTTCTACCTCAATTAAGTATGAACTCAACAAGATGGTCCAAGGGGAATATCAAGCCATGTTACCAAGTATACAATCTCTTTACCTTTTATTTTTGTTCATTTAAAGTTTATTTCTAATTTTATTTATGTTCTAGGTTGACAACTGAGGGTGGAAAAGAGACTTCAGCTAGATCTCTAGTAGGAAGCTTATCTTCAACAAGGAGGGAGTCATTATCTCTTAAAGTGAGTGGAACAAGTACTAAAGAAGAAATAAAGGAAAATCCTATTATTTTGGATGAGCTCCCCATTCATAAAGGCCTTGTTTATGAGGAAACAATGGTGGGGGCCAGAGTTCCTGATGTAATAAAGGTTGGGGGGAGTTGTACTCTTCTAGTTGAGAGTCTTGTAAATCAAACTCCCCTTGAAGTAATAGCAAATGTCGCAGCCCATTTTAAAAGAAGGAAAGTCTTCACCACTGTGGACATTAGCATTTTAGTTTTAGTAGTGAAGGCCTCTTCAAAGATGCTTATCTTTTTTTCTCCCACTAAAACTATAGAGGCTATAGTTTTTAAGTCCTCTACTAAGGGTAAAGAGTTTGATTATGTTTTTTCTCATATTGCCCTTAGTCACGCTCTTTTTGCTTTCCTTGCTTTAAATGAGAAGGAAAGGTGGGCTATAGAGGTTGTTGTTAGTGTGAGGTTTGGGCTTGGTAAGACTAGCTTTAGAGTAGTGAAAAAGATGGAGAGGAACCTCACCATTCCTTTGAACTTTCTATAGATGTCTAACGAGAGCTACAAACCATCATTTGTTCTTGACTAATCAAATGACCTTTAATGTAAGCAGTTTTATTTTCCACCTTCTTGTCTAGCTTTGTGGTTGTTCTGCCTAGCATTTGTTCTCAATAGACTTTTATTATATGCACCCATTTCAAGAGGCACTGGGTTGTTAAGAGGAACCATATAAGGGATGCCATCTCTAGATATAGGGTGAATCATATTATCTTGCACATGTATTGAGAGGAGAAAACAGTCATAGAGGCTAAACTAAAAGATCTCAAAATGACATATGCATTCTTGAAAGATATGATACAAGGTGTTTCCCTTTATCTAGGCTCTACTAAGCAACGACTTTTAAAGGCTCTGCATAAAATAAAGCTTTTGAGGCAAATAGTATTGTCTTAGGTGGTTGGGAACAAGATCTTCTTGACTTTGTCCAATTTGTACTTCTTTAACTGTTCTAGGGGATACCGTCAAGATCTATGGAAAAATGAAAACATGTATAGTTATTTTCCACTTTGGAGATTTCAACACCAAAATTTATCTAAATATTTCAAAATGCATCTCTTTAAGTGTCAATGTGTATAGTAAAAATTATGTTTTAAAGTATTTTTTATTTAAAAGTATATTAAAATATTTTTTTATTTTTTAAAATTTATTTTAAGGTTTAATGTGCATCTGGATTCCAACACTCCTTCCATCATGTTTATGTATCTGATTTTGAATATGTATTCCCTATTAGGGCTGCTACTGCCCATCGAGGGGAGTATTTGGCTAAGGAGCATGGGCTAGATATCTAAACCTCTATATTTTCATCATCATTGTTTTTGCCCCTGTCATTTAGGGTTGATCATTGTAACATTCTTTACTTAAAAAATTCTCTTCATAAAAAATTCTCTATTAATTTAGGTTGTATTGGTCTAGAGTCCCTAGAAAAGTGTTGGGTTTTTACTATCTTAGCCACATGTTTTTAGGTTCAATGCCCATACTTGACAAAATATTTGTCAAACCTTGGTAGGATTTACCCCCTGATTGGAATGGAAAAGAGACTTTAGTTGTATGTATGTCTTTGTGTGCCTACTAAACCTTTGAGAAGCCCCTAGGATTATGTGCGAATGTTTTATAGAGATGAAAGTTGTCTCGTAGATTTGTTGATGGAGACCGAGTATATCCCATCCTTGAAAAATTGTATAATCACCCTAGAAAGATATATCAATCTTTTTTAAGGCAAGTTGTACATTCGTACTAGGGAGACAATTGATCTCTTCTAAGTAAAATAGTGTAATTGCATTAAAGAGGCTGAATTCATCTCGTCCTTGAAAGGTTGTAAGATGATTACCCTAATAAGATGATATTAATCCCTTTTGCTGATGGTGTTGTCCTTCCCATCATTGGAGGTTATGCAATCGCACTAGAGAGATCATATATATCCATTTCAAGGTAAGTTGTGTAATTGTATTAGGGAGATAATTGATTATTTCCAAGGTAAATTGTGCAATCATATTAGAGAGACCGAGTCCATCTTATCCTTGAAAGGTTGTAAGGTTGGTGGGTACTTTAATTCCTTCTTCTGAATTAGTGTGGCCTTTAGGCATTCCTTAAAGGAGACGGAAATCATATTAGATCAATGAATAATTTATACTTTATTACTATGATATAATTTCAAATCATATGAATGTCACACGTGAGGAAGAATTTTTCCCTTTGTATCTTAAAGATGATAGGTATTGGCCTTTATTATCCTTGTGATTTTGAAAGGACAATCCCATTTTAAGGCTAGTTTGCCTCTATTTTCTTTATTGCTGGTTGCTTCCCAATTTCTTAGCATCAAGCTCTTAACCCTAACATTATGATAGCAGGCAATTATGTGTTAGCAGGCCCCATTTCTGATTGCTATAATCAGATTAGTTTCTTTCATGAGATCCAAGTTGTTTTTTAGGCATAAGTGGTTGCCTTTCGATGTGAAGTAGACTACTCGATAACTTGGGCATCTAACTTTAGTTGGGATCATGGCCTCAGTTTCATAGGTGAGGAGAAAAGGAGTTTCCCAAATAGATGTCTTCTGGTGATTTTGTAGGCGAACGAAATTTCATTTAACAGCTTTGTAAATTCTGGCTTGGCCTCTGTTATCTTTTTTTTAGTCCATTTAGCATAATCTAATTGGTAAGTTTGGCTTGGCTTTTTGTCTGGAGGTGAGACATTAAGAAGAATCGGTGGTCGATAAGAAGTCTTTACCACTGTTTCTTTATCTTATGGTTATCAAATTGACTCCTATTATCTGTGATTAAAACACTTGTAATTCTAAATCTACAAATGATGCTCTTCCATAAAAAAAAAAATGACCTTATTGGTGGTGATATCTACTAGATCCCCCATTTCGATTTATTTGGTGAAGTAGTCAATAGCCACTAGGATGAACTATCTAGTTCTCATGGCTTTTGGGAAAAGGCCTAATATTTTCATCCCTTAATAGGCAAATAGCCATGGAGAAGATATGGTGGTCAGCTCGGTAGAGGGTTGTCTAGAGATCAATGCAAATTTTTTATATTGATCACATCGTTTTGCCAAGGTAGTAGCATCACTAAGGATTATTGACCAAAAAAACCCTACTTGGTGACTTGGGTTACAAAAGCCTTAAAGCCGGTGTGTAGACTGCATATTCCCCTATGAATTTCCCACAAACATAAGCATTTTTCACTAGGTATAAACATTTCAACAAAAAAAACTTAGATAGATCATCTATACAAGATCTCATCAATTACGTAGTACCCAATTATCCATCAAGTTAGACAAATGGCTTTGTTTCTATTCAAGGACAATTATCATGTGTGCATATAATTTTTTATAACAATTCTCCAATCATCTTTTATGTCAATAAAGATAATTATTGACCCTTTTTCTATGCTTAATTTCTCTAGGATTTAAATCTATACCTCTAAAAGAAGGTTATCTAAGTTAGAGTTTACCAACTTGAACAAGAGATTTTCCCTCGTGTTCTTTTCTCTAGGAATTTGGTTAAGCAAAACTTCTTTACCCCCATCTTTTCTCGAGAGATGTGTTTGGATTTTCTTAAGATATTTTATCAAGGTAAGGTATCTGGCTTTAAAAGTCCATAGGCATTGTTCTAATATCAACTAGGATTCACTGTAGATATAGAGGGGAAAGGCTTTTGTCATTCTTAAGCTTGCTAGGAGATCTTTATATTCTAACACAATGTTGGTAGTTGAGAACTTAAAATGAATGTTGTACTAAAAAACTTGCTCATAAGGGCTCACAAGTACACTTCTAATGCCATATTCTTCAGAATTAGAAGACTCATTGACATATTATTCCTAATATGAGGTTGATGGCATGAATTTATAAGGGATCATTGGCTTAAATACTGACGTAGGGTTGTCTAGGTCTTGTCTTTTAATGGTAATTATAGGCTGGTAAAGGAGTTTATACTCTCCTAATTCAATTGCTTATCTCACTAGTTATCTAGACATGTCTAGCTTGTGGAGCATTTGTTGTAGAGGTTGATCCATCAGTACTATGATTTGGTGAGCTTGGAACTAAGGTTTTAACTTCTTAGAGGCACTTATCAAAGATAAAACTACATTTTCTATTTTTTTTTAAATATATGCTCTTAGCATCAAGAAGGGTTTGATTGGAGTAGTAAACAAGATAATGTACGTTTTCTTTATCTCTGACCAACATTGAACTGATCGTCTAGTCGAAGACCCCAATATAAAGGAATAGGCTTTCATACTCTTTAGGTTATGATAAAGTTTTAGGTGATAAGAGATGTGTTTTAAGCTCTTCAAAAGCTTCTTGGCGTCCATTCAAAATCAGTGATGTTCTTTAAGGTTTTGAAGAAAAGTAGGTTATGTTCCCCCAATCTAGATATGAATCTATTTAGAGCAGCCAACATTTCCATGAGATGCTAAACATCTTTGATCCTCTAGAGCAAAGTCATATCAAGAATCACCTGAATCTTCTCAATGTTGGGCTTTATTCCTTTATTGTTTACCAGGAAACCCAGAAATTTCCCCCTTTTAATGATACATATTTGGTTAGATTCCAATTCATCTAACAACTGCTCAACACCGAAAAAACTTATTTTAGATCTTTTAGGTTATAATCAAAAGTCATGTTCTTTACGAATATGTCATTTATATAAGCTTTTATATTCTTCCCAATTTGATGCTTAAAACCTTTTTTAATCATCCGTTAGTACATAGCACCTATATTTTTCAAGCTAAAAGGCATGGCATAATAACAAAAGGTTTCTCTATGATAAAGAAATTTTTTTTCCTCATCTTCTTGGTGTATTGGGATTTGATGGTACCTATAACTGGCATTTAAAGAGCTTAAGAACTCGAATCCAATCATGGAGTCCATTAATTTGATAATATTTGGAAGGGGAAACTATCCTTCAGGCAGGTTTTGTTCAAGTTGGTGAAGTCCACATACATTCTCAGCTTTTATATGCTTTTTTTTATCATAACCACATTAGCTAGATAATCTAGATGCATAACCTCAAGTATGAACCCACCAACCCTTAATTTATCCATTTATATGGTTATTTTTTATTGTCTTTCTCCCCTAGAATTTCTCTTATTCTACGGGACTAATGGATAGTTTGGATTAACATGAGGTCTATGAGTGGCTATGTTTGGATTTATCCTCGATATATCTATTATGTTAAAAGCAAAATCTATTTTTTAGGAAAAAAGAAGACCGGTCAGTAATTGTTATTAGTGCGACTCCAGGATGATCCACATTGATGATTTCTCTTTTTTATCCTAATGGCACCTCATTCAACTTTTCTATAGCCTATGTCCTGACCTCTACCCTCTTCTTTAAAGACCTTTATTGGCTTGTAAATAGAGTTTTCTTGCCCTTTAAGCATAATGAGGCATCATTTCTGGAAGTCCCTTGGTTTCCCCTCACAATGGCCATCTTTTCTTAGGTAAGGGGATTTTAAGACCAAGTATCGTGTGTTAATGATGGTGTTAATCTTATGAAGGAAAGGTTTTCATATTATGATGTTATAGGCTAAAGCCATATCTATCATCATAAAAGGTTGCTAGAGGGTGATGCATCTAGGGTATATACCTATCATGACTGAAAGCTTTAAGGCCCCCTTTACCAGTACCCCTAACCTTTCAATCCTAATCAATGGAGTCTTTACTAGGTTCATCCTTAAGGGATCTATCCCCATCTGAGGCATCACATCCCTTGAGAGGATATTGACAAAGCTGTCACCGTCCATTAATATCATGTGGACCCTGTGGTTAACTAGGACCATGGAGATGACCAATGCATTTTTATAGGGATAAGTCACCCCCTCTTCATCTTCTAGAGTGGAAATAAAGGGCTTATTCCATAGACTTTGTTATCGAGTTGTTATGAAGACATATTTCCTATATTTTTTCTTGTTATTAGTGATGTCTCCACCTGTTGAGATCCATCCTAAGATCACGTTGATCTTTGGGAGAGTTTGGTTGGGTTGATTAGTCTCTTCCTTATCTTGGTTCATGTGGGCATTCCCCTTGATAAACTGTTTTAAGTACCGCTCTAGCTATCACCTTTCAATATCCTTTCTCAAGGTGAAGTGTAGGCCTTGAGGAATTTTTATATAATAATGATGATGATGACGACGATGACGATGATGAATGGATAAATAAGACATTAAGAGGACTTTATTTTGATAAAAATAAATAATAATTAGAGGAATTGTTTTAAAAATGAAAAAGTGAATTTGGACCAAGTTAGTACAAAGAAGAGTATTAAATGTTTGAGGAAGTTTAAGAAAATAACCAAAATGACAATTTAAAGGATTTGTAAAATTACAATTAACCAAAACTTTCACTCTCTTTTAAATCCTTTAAAGCTAACAGGTCAACTACGAGGATAGAAGGGGAGGAAAGTTTGAGTTATTTCAATTTTCTCATGTTAAATGCTTAAAGAAGAGTGAAATTAAATGATAGAGTTGGTTTTGAAGAAGAGTTAAACACAAAAGCACTAAAAATAAAGAAGATTTAAAGAGAGAGGGAGAGATTTAGAAGGGAAAGTGAAGAAATGAGAGAAGGATGAAGGAGATTTGGGGAAAACTTAAATTGATTAGTGTTCGAAACCAAAACTCAAATTACAACTCAGTAGGATGTTTAGAACTTGTTTATGTCAATTTGAATGAAAGTTGCTTAATTTTCATTAAAATTCTAGCAAATTGATTTAGGATTCTTTTTATGAATTTGGGGAAAAGGTAGATTTTTTTGAAATTAGGTTTCTAAGATCATTATAGATTATAAAATGAATAAATTTATGATGAAATGATGAGGAAATTAGAAGGGGCTAAAGAAGCCCTAGGCGGCCAATCATAAGTAGAGAGGATGAATAGTGATGTATTCATGGTAACTCTCGTAAATTGTGTTATAATTATGTTATTAATGATGTGAATAATGATTTTGGATGATTGATGTTATTTTATATAATGGTGATGAATTTTTAATGAATTGAGAATTTAGTTCAATTGGAGAAATTGTTAGCTAAAATGTAAGAATTGTTTTTATTATATGCATGACATGCTTTGTATGAAGGTGTGTTTTCATAAATTTGTTAATGAAAGATTTTGATGATTTAACGGTGTAAATGAAAGAAAAGAATTGAAAGGGATTTTCATGGCCTCCTCTAGGTTTGGTCAAGTACCATAAAAGAAGGAAAATGAGATTTATTTGAATGTTCTAGGAAATTATAATGAAAATGTTAGATATAAGAATAAGGAAAATAGTTCTTAATTAAGAAAAGCTATAGAAGTTAGCAAGTTCATGTGTTTTTTTCTTCTTATGGGACTGGCCAACAATGGTGAAGAGAGGGTTGAGTTAGTCATGTTTTAAATTGGTATAGAAATTATATCAAGATATGATGTATAATGTAATTAGAATATAAATAAATAGGGATAAAAAGATGAAAGCTTAATAGAATGATTATACATGATTTCATGACCTTCATGAGAAAAGTTTAATAAGAAATCTAACGATGAAGTTATATGACTAATATAGTTAATTTTGTTGGGGATTGAAATGGAACATTGGGAATGGGAAAATAAGATATAACCACAAAAATGTATTTTTAGTGTATTAAAGGTAGTGTTGACCAATGGGTGAATTGATTCGCAGGGAAAACTTTGGTTGTTGGGCCACTAACTCGAGCTAGAAGAGGGACTTTAAACATAGCAGGTAGGTGCCTATCATCTATAAATTGTTAAGTTATTTTATTATTAATATTGTTGAAATTTATTCTCTTGTTTTTGGTATTATTGTGGAAAGCAAGTAAATAAATGAATAGTAGAAGGAAAGGAAATAAATGAATGAAAAACTTGACTAGCTACTCTTAATTAGAGCTAATAATGTCAAGGGACTTTTGATATTAGCGTTAAGGAATGATGGATTAAAGTATCTAAAAGAACTTGATTAGCTATTTCGGGTTTAGATAGCTAATGATATCAATAGGTTACATTGACATCAACATTTACATGGAACTTGATTAACTATTTCTAATTAGAGGCTAATGATGTCAAAAGGTTTCTTAACATCAGCATTTTTAGATGACGAATTAAGGTACCCGTAAAGGGATTGATTAGTTATTCGGGACCAGGATAACTAATGATATCAATGAGTCATATTGATATCGACATTATTTGTTGACTTTGATTGGTCGATTCCGGGTGAGGGAGACTAATGATGCTTGTAAGATTTCCAGCATTGACAAAACTCTACGGATTGGGAAAACAAAGGGAACTTGAATTAACTAGTTTCGAGAATTGAGGAAGCTAATAGCATCAAGGGAATACCTTGATATCGTGGATTTTCAAGAATTGGATTAGATTTCAAAGAAAGGATAACCAATAATATTAGTGATTTAGTAATTTTATATTCTTAATAAATTATCCTGGAAATGAAAGAAGACCTTACTCATTAATGAGTTATAATGAAGTCATGATTCGTATTCTAATTTTGAGAGATAATGGATGATACAAGTTATTAGGGTGAGATGTAAAAGAGAAAAAGAAAAGAAATTGCCATTATAAGCAAAAATTGTAGTATTAGGTACCAAAAAAAACAAGGGATGCAGAGTTATTATTTCAAAATATTAAATATTGTTATAGTTGCTTCATTTTCATAATAATTATATTGTTGTTTTCAAAGCCTTCCCATTCTCGTCAGGAGTAGTCATTTGCTTATTTTGCTTTTTTTATTATATAATAGAAGAAATAAGTATTATTTTGGGATTGATTATAATCTATTTAATTATGTAATAATGATGTTAGAACACTAATTTTTATGCATAAATATGAACAAATTTTACTATTATTATGTTCTTATGACTTGTATACATAAGTTTTAATTTTATCCGTCTTTAAATTGTATAACTATTTGTGAGCATGTTCATGAATATCTGGATGAAATGATGAGTACTTTGTTGTGTTTTGAGATTTAGGATGATTGGATCAAGAATGGAAATTGTGTATAAAAGTGTAACAAGACACAAATGATAACTTGGAGCCTCTTAGTATATGGGAGACCAACAAAATTTTGATAGATTATATATAAAAAACAATTTCAGTATGAATAAGCATAAATATGTGTTTTTGTCCTGGTAATTTGAGATTATTACATGAAGTAATCTTCAGTGTTGTGCCCTTTATCTTTGTAGAAAAGACAAGATTTCCTAAAAGTACGGGTATGTAGAGGTGACATCATAAGGGGTGGATATTAAATGTAATCCTTCCCTTTGGTGGTTGTGAACACTTCAATGAAAGTAGCATTCAGGGGAAGAGAATGCCTCCTTTTAGGGTAATGAACGCATTCCCTCATGGGTCTCTTATGATTCTGCTTAGAGCTATTCTCCCTACTGTGAGGGGAATGACTCCGCTTGGAGGGCTTTTCCTCCTAAGCCTCCTAGTAGAAATGGGGAGGTCCATATCGTAGAATACTGGCTTCCTATACCCGAATGTGGTTTCCCATTACCTGTTTTACCCTTGTCAGGCTTCTATCAGGCAAGGCGTATAAATCTCTATCCATAAGAAGCATTCTCTAACTCCACTTATCAAAGCCTCTAAGGCTACTAGCTCAATCAATTCTTTTACCTTTAGCATCTCTTGGTTAAACCTCTTCAGATATGCTCGAGTGGATTCCCCCTGCTTAGATTACGCTAAAGAGCTTTGTGGAGCTTCTATTGGTGAGTATATTAGTGTTGAACCATAACATGAGTTTCGCACAGAGATCTCTGAAACTCGTGATGGAGCCCGGGTCTAAATTTTTGTACTAGGATTTAACCAACCCCTTGAAGGTTGTTGGTAGTATCTTACATATGGCATCGTTGTCTTGGATGATCAGCTCAAGGTTGCTGTGAATGTTTTGGATGTGATATCGAGGATCTGTCAATCTATCATAGTTGTTAGGGTCATCTTTATGGAGATATAATCTTTGGGGACATGAGTGCACAAGACCTGTTTGGATAAGGGGGACTTTTTTTTATCCATTTAAGGATCAAGGACTTATCATGGAAATATCTCTCAGTCATGTTTCTCCCTGACTTCTGCCTAGTTGGCTTGGGGGAGATAGAAGACTCTAGGGTGAAAAGGCGAGATCAATAACTGAGTTCTTTCTCGTGGCGGCCAAAGGGATCACGCTTAGAGTGAAAGCTTCTTAGAAAGGTATCACGTTGATGAAAGTGACCCCTTAAAGGGCTAATAGATCGTTTGGGTGAAATGCTCCCCATATTGTTCCGTCTTGCCTCTTCTGAGTAAGATGATTATCTTTTGATAGGGGGATTTGTTGTTGTGGGGCTGGGACAGAAGGTGTTGCCTCTTGGAGAGGTATCACCTTGGTCAGGACCTGCTGGGATGGTGAGATTTGGTGTTGCCTTTGAGATTCCAAGATAACTTAAGTAAGGGCTTGCACCTGTTCAATAAGTTATTGAAAACTCAAGGGAGCTAGTTGGGAAAATGTGTAAGCTTTTGCAGGGAGATCTGTAATATGCCCTAACCCGGGAGTTTCTTAATTATCGACCATTTATAGCAATTAGAAATGTTTAAATTTCGCTCTAGAAGAAACAGTTGATGGCTTTTTCAATAGTTTCCCACAGACGACGCAAATTAATGATGCTCCAGAATCCAATATGCTAGGGAACTTGGATTTTTTAGTGTTTAGATAATGAATGATCACACATTCATGTCAATCTTTTATTCTCCAGAACTAAGGGCCCAGAGGGTTGGTAAAAGAGGCTTGTTTTCCTGCAAAACAATCTCTTTTGGTGGAATTTAGGGACCCTCCGATAAGTAAGTCAGTGACTTTATAATGAGGAGTTGTAGTAAATGAGCATTAAATTTTGAAAACAAAAATGTTTATTCTTAGTTTGTATATGATCAATGCTGAGAACATGTTGTGAGAGAGTTAAGATTGTGAACCCCCTACCTGTGTCATTCAAAAAATACTTATAATTTTTGTACCTTGAACTCTTTTATTTTTCTTCGAGGAGTGAAAAGTTCTTTTTTTTTTGTACATCCAAGTGGGGAGAGAGTCCCTTACATCAATATTAATATTGATGTAAGTATCTTATTATATGATATTAATATTGATGGGAATATCATATCTCTATAGGAGGTGACCCTAAATTATCTTGTACATGATATTAATGTTGATAGGATTAATTTTTATAATTGATATTAATATTGATTTATATATAGCTAGCTTTTAGAAGACTTCTTGAACAGCTAGTATAGAGGGAGATGATGATTCTAGATTCCTATATGTTATGTTTGTATCTGGAGCAATTCTTCGTGAACACATAACAATGATAGCATAACATGAGCTGCATGCCCTATGTGTTGATAGTGACTTGTGAGATGTACCAAGGCAGAATTA
>Ga0325404_1006583_pt1 | contig 12182 bp, 6 predicted proteins | sample PopdelMetagenome_18_FD_205664 | JGI IMG/M metagenome (GOLD analysis project Ga0325404, IMG submission 205664) | Populus deltoides microbial communities from Bellville, Georgia, United States - Xylem-Control-R1 | ecosystem: Host-associated > Plants > Phyllosphere > Stem > Wood/Secondary xylem... | reverse complement strand
GGTGGTCAGATGCTCCATAAGTGGATAGCACCAATTGCACGGGAGGAAAATGTGGAACAGATGGAATGACAGATATAAATATGACTGGGAATTGGAAGACAGAAGACATTCTAGCGAGACATTCCTACATTGCTTTTCTGTGCTGCATTTGAGGAGGCAATATAGGAAGTTCTTACTGTTCTGTGCTTGATAGATACCTCATACCTCAGATGCTTTGCCAACTCAAACTATTGGTTGATATTTTGGCGTTCTAGCAGCGGTGATCAACTATGTAAAAGGTTACTCGAACTCTTTTTTTTTTCAACTTTCTGGGAATATTATTTTTTATTTTTATATGTATATATATTTAGTAAGTATGAAATTTGGTTATTATTTGAGATGACTAGAATACAATTGTGCGTAACCTTCCTGAGCTTCCTCCTCGTATATCTGTTCTTTATTTACTTTTATTTTCTTGTTTCTTTCAAATTTTGGTTTGTATTTTGCAAAGAACTTTAGGATTTGTTTGCCTTTCAATTGTAGTTGAGACACTTCTTTTTTATTATTTTTGAAATTTAGTTTCTAGCCTAAACTCAAATTTTAAAGGGTAAAAGACAAAGTGATAACCCAATGATAGGAGGGGGGGCGCGGGGAGGGGGGGTTTACGTTCATTCCCAACATCTCTATCAAGTCTAAATGACATGGGTTTGGCTTGCTTCCAAGCCTAACATTTATAGGTTCAGCTATGTGATGAGCTTAGGTAGACATGGGTCTGACGAGCTGCTAGATCCAATATCCTTGGGTTCAGCTATGTGCTGAGCTCGAGCAGACATGGGTTTAGCAAACTAGCAAACTTAACATCCTTGGGTTCAACTATATGTTGAGCCTAAAAACACACGGGTCTGACGAGTTGTCAAACCGATGTCTTTAGGTTCAGCTACGTACTGAGTCTAGACAGACATGGGTTTGATGAACTATTAGACTCAACGTTCAGCTATGTGCTAACCCCAAGTAGAGATAGATCTGGTGAGTTGCCATACCCATCATCCTTGGGTTTAGCTATGCACCGAGCCTAAGCACATAGGAGTCTAGTAAGCTACCCAAGCAGACAGGGTCTGGTAAGTTGTCAAACCTATTATCCCTGGGTTAAGCTTTATGTCGATCCCAAGTATACATGTGTCTAGCAAACTCAAGTACACATTGGTCTAACAATGTCTTTAAGTTTAGTTACGTCTGAGCCTAAATAGACATGAGTTTGACGAGCTGTCAGACTCAACGTCATAGGGTTCAGTTGCGCGTTGAGCCCAAACATGCATTACTCTGGCGAGCCATGAGATGCAGGGTTCTTGGGTTCAATTATGCGTTAAGTTTAAGTACATATGAGTTTGACGAGTTGCAAGACGTAGCATCATTAGGTTCAGCTGCAATTGAGTCCAAATACACATGGGTTTGACGAGTTGCAAGACCCAACATCATTGGGTTTAGCTGCGTGTTAAGTCCAAGTACACACAAGTCTGGTGAGTTGTTAGACCCAACATCCTTGGGTATAATTGTGTGCTGAGCCTAAAGTACATATGGGGTAGGCGAGCTACCATACTTAACATCTTTGGATTCAGCTACATGCTGAGCCCAAGTACACATGATTCCGGTGAGCTGTCAGACTCATTATCCTTGAGTTCAGCTACACGTCAAGCCCAATCACACATAAGTTCGGCGAGCTGTTAGACCCACCGTCATTATATTCAACTACATGTTGAGCCTAAACACTTATGAGTCTAACGAACTATCAGACCCATCATCATTGGGTTCAATTGTGCACTGAGCCTAAACACATATGAGTTCGGTGAGTTGCGAGACCCAACGTCATTGAGTTTAGTTGGGCGCTAAGCCCAAGCACACATAGGTCTGGCAAGCTACCAGACCTAGTGTCCCTAGGTTCAGAGGGGCATGTTAAGCCAAAGTACATAGAGGTCTGACGAGTTGTCGGGCCCAATATCCTTGAGTTCAGTTACGTATTGAGCCCAAACAAACATAAGTTCGACAAGCTACCACACATATTGTCTTTAGGCTTGGCATCATGCCAAGTCTAAGTGGGTATAGGCCTGACGATCATTATAGATCCCATGTTGAGCCATGGGGCTTCGTTCATTTATTATAATGACTTTTAACATAAAATGCTAATGTCAAGAATACTTGTCTTTTTACACCCCTAGGTGTAAGAAAGTCTTTTAAGGACCTACAATATTTCCATCAACATTAATATTATGTAAAAGATATTTATCTCTTAATTAATACTATCAGGTGAAAAAGCCTCTCCATACCAATAAAAATAACAAGGTTCATGAGCTATAAATACTCCCCTAAACCACCCAAATAAATGTTCACAATTTCTATTCTCTATGTATTTTTATTTTTATTCTCAAAGTATTTATCATACAAAAACAACGAAAAATCTTGTTCTTAGAATTTAAAGCTCATTCTCTTATTTATTGCAATACCTACTAAAAAGTCACTGATTTTATCATTTGAGGGTCCCTAAACCCTACCACAATAGATTGTTTTGCTGGTGTTGAGCTTTCTACAACCAACTATCTACTTCCTGAGTTTTAGAGAAAAGAATATTGACATGAGCGTGTGATTCCCACTATCCAAACACCAAATAACTTCATTTTTTAGCATATTAAATTTTGAAATATCATTAACTAGTAATGTAGAAACAAAAATATCATAATTTGGCATCTTTTTTAACTTGGCTTTAGTTAGTGTACTTAGGCGAGGAGCTTGCATTAATATAATGTAAAAACACCATAAATGTTAAAGGCTTAAAAGCTTGGAATGGAACAATTTCAACTAAAAAAAGAATTAGCAAACATACGTGAATGATTACATCATATTTATGTAATTACATCATATTGCATTAATTATATTTATGGATTAAGTAAATTCACATGTTTATGTAACTATATTATCATTATCAAATTGAAACTAGTGGTTTGATATTTAAAACATTTTTATTGATGTAAAAGACTTTATTTTAACACTTAGCTTTATGTTAATAGCTATAAATTTTGATTTGTTTATTTGATTAGACTGAAGTTTTGCTAGGAGATACTAGAAGTTTTCATAACGAGATTAGAAAGATCTTAAAATAAGGTTTAGAAGTTACTATTTATAATTTGTAATATTTTTCTAATTGATTTAAAATTTTTTTTCTATTTACTTAATTTTTCTTTTATTTTTCAAGCTTTGTTTAGAATATTTTCTTAGTATATAAGCAACTTAAAAAAGCTATAATATTGAGTTTTGTTTAGATAAAATATTGAATAATAAAATTTCAAATAAATGTTTTTGTGTGAGTTTTACTTGACATAATTCTATTTTGATTGTGATTGTTATTTTTTGTGTGTTATTTTCATGATATTAGTTGATATCAAAGCTGTATTATTTATTCTATCATTTTGAGGAATTTATTAAATTTATTTGAATGTATCAAGTTGATGTTAAGGAGTGTACTTATAATCACTTAAGAAATTACCTAGGTTCAATCAATGACAAACTAGCTCGTTGAATAAAAAAGAAAGAAAAAAAGCAATTACTATATCCTTGTTTTACTTGGGTGAGATGGCATGCACAGATCGAATAAAGTGCAATTATTCTATAAAAAATTTATAAAATAAATCTCACTATTCAATCTTTACCTTTTTAACTGCAAATTATTTTATAAATAACAAAAAAATTATTAGTATAAATTATTTATATAATGTTAAAGATGTGTGAGATTAAAAGAAACAAATCATTTTATAATAAATAAATAAATTTAAATAAACATTTAATATAACTATAAAAATGTGTTTCTAGCAAAACAAAACTTAAATTTAATTTATTTCAAGTTTTAATTGAAGGAAACAAGTTTTGACTATATAAAAGAAAACAATCATAATAATTTAAATAAAAATAAGTAAAATAAAAAAAAAACCATAGTTTTTTTAAAAAAAAGAAGTTCCGAGCCAAGTTTGCACTTTGGACCTGGACTCTTAAGTCAACGCACACTTGGACTAAGCATGCTAGGTACGACCTTAGTATAGAATTTATTAAAAAAAATTAATTGATGATCTGTCTTTCTAGTTTTCTTATCTATCACAAATCTATAAATTAGAAAGTTTACGACCACTAGAATATTTTTTTCTAAATTATTTTTGGATAATATCTTCTACTAAAAATACTTTTAAAAAGTTCTGATAACCTCTATTAACACTTTTTCAAGCTGAAGATCATTTTTATTCACTTCAAAACATCTAATTATCAAATCATTTTACAATTTTTATTCTTACCTTGGAGCCCTAGTCTACTTTTCTTATGAACTTTTGTCTGAAAGACTTTTAATGAACTCATATGATTTATGTATTAGTGTATGTGTTCTATAATAAAAAATTAGTTACACATGAAATTGAATTTGTTAATGTAAAAATATATTTATTGTTATAAAGACTTATTTTTTTTATCTAATATTCATTTATATTTAATTAATGAATCTAGAACAAAAATAAAGTCAATGAGATAAAAATTCTTTGTAGAGAAAATTATAAAGTGATTATAATTATGAAATCCTTATTGCATCAAAGCATTGTTGCTAAATTTTATATTAAGACTGAGCATTAATTAGAGCTATTGAAACTAGTATATACTATGTGTCTTTCTTTTATGATAGAAAACAGTTGTTGTTATAAGTTAAGGTATGAGGAATATCTAAAACTAATATAGAGGTGCTTGTCAAATGATATATGCACTGAATTAATTCTCACAAGAATTCTGCATATATAGATCACTTGTGTCTTTCAAAAGGCTCACGTTATAATTGTGCAAGTGATCCCTAGAATTGCGATCATTAAGGTATCTTATATATGAAATGTATGCTTTGATTTTGATTACATGTTGTCCTAATCAATGGTAACAAATGATCAGATATTGAGTATAACATAAATTATATGAAGATATTTAAATAATTAAAAGAGAATTCATTACCCTAAATAAATTAGAAAAATATTTTACCTATTCTTAGATAATATTGATTGTGAGACTCTTGTGCATGATGAATGATATTTGAAAAGAGTTTCAAATCTTATCTAAAGAATCAATGACTATAGTGTTGAGACAAACATGATCTGACAAAGTATACTACACACTTCATGCTCAAATATCAAGATCAGAATATTATTAATGAAGAGATAATAATTATTTCGAGAAACTAGTCACTCAAAAATTAAGTTAAATGACTTATGACTTTTTTAATATGTCAATGATCATGACACGTTGTTAGACAATGAATTCAATCTTCTAATATAATGAATCAATTGTTGAATAGATAATAAATTAAATTATTTAATTTATTGAATCCTATTTTATTTAAAATTATGATTTATATTTGGGTTAACATATTAGAAACCTAATAGGTCACACATATATAGAACCACTAGTGAGAAACTAAACTTGGATAATTAATCAAGTGAAACTTGGACCCTGTTTGTTTGCTAGAAAGTAGTTTTCTTTTGAAAAGTGAATTCCTAAAAAGTGAATTCCTGGAAAGTGAATTATTTTTCGATGTTTGATAGTGTCACGGAAAATAAGTTGGAAAACACTTTCCAGTGTTTGGTTATGTTATGGAAAATGAGCTGGAAAATAGCTTATTAATGTTTTTTTTTCAAGTTTATTAAAATAATAAGGAACAAATCTTACAAATTAAAAAAATTGAATGAGAATGAAATTGAAAAAAAATCTAATTTCATAAATTATATCAAATAAAATAAATAATAATCAAAATAATGGAAATCAAATCTAACAAATAAAAAAAATTGAAAGATAATGAAATTAAAATAATAATAATTACAATTTCATAAATTATTTCAAATAAAATAAGTAACAATCAAAAGAATGAGGATTAAATTTGATAAATAAAAAATTTCAATAAAAAATGATAAGAAAAAAGCAAATAACAATCATAAAAATGAGGTTTAAAGATAATATAAAAATCAAATTAAATCAAATTTTAAGGGATGAAATTAAAAAAAAAAGATTCAAACAAAATATATATCAATTAAAAGTTTGAGGACCAAATTTGATATAATCAGCAAATAATATGATATTTCTAAATTTTTCACAACTTCTGGAAAGTGTTTTCCGTACAAAATAAAAGGAAAATACTTTCCTGAAAATAAAGTCAAATTTTTCTTTGACTGAAAAGTGTTTTCCGTTGACCAACTTTCTTAATGACAAACAAATAAAAGAAAGTTTGGAAAGTGATTTATAGGAAACCACTCTCCAGGCAACACAAATGCTCCCTTGGTTGTAAATAAATTTTAGAAATTAAGAACTGAAATATAATTTATATAGAAAATTATAATTATGGTCCTAGAAAAATCAATTAGGTACTTGATTATATAAGTTTCTAAAACTATATTGAAATAATATATGTGATATTTTTCAGATGATAAATTGATATTTTATCATTAATAGGGTTATCAAGTTTTTCTATAAATAGAATATTATGCCATATATTTTCAAGAGAGAAATATAGAAGCATGTTATAGAATATATGGTATAAAAACACTTGAAAACACAAAATGAAAGAGCTAGCACTCAAGGCATATCAAATTCTCTCCCTTGAAAGGGTTTTAAGAGATTTGTAATTTGATTATTAGTGTGGATTACTATTAAAGACTAGACAATTGGATAATTTGTGATTTTAGACAATCCAATCTTGAGAAGTTGATCAAAACTTAGAAAAAAAAGATATTATCTTAAGATAATTTTTACTCAAACCCTAAACGACTTATCTAATAGGATCCTTGAGACTCCAAGAATTTTTTTAAGAAAAATATTATTGGGTCATTGTTAGATAATTAGAGTTGTTGACTGCATATTTTAATTATCATTGAATTTAATTATGAATTAAATTTATATGCAAGACAATTTTTTGTAGAATTACTTTTTTTTGTCTCATGATTTTTTTCAAAGATATATTTTGATTACTGTTCTGGTCTTACCTAGCTAGAATATACAAAAATTAAAAATAATTTTAGGGTGGCTGCGATAGTCACCACTGGCAGCGTAATGCCAATGTTGCTAGCATGCTTGGCTATGTTATGCTCACAACTAGCTCGTTGTTGGCAATAAAGGTAGTAGTCCATAACATGAAAATGTTCCACATGTTCATATTATTAATTGTGAAATCCTTGGTAAGGTGAAATGAGATTTGAAAATAATTTTAGGTCTTATTCAAATAATCAATTACTATGATGTTGAGAATAAATATGATTTGATAGAGCATACACACTCCATGTTTAAATTTTTATATCAAAATATTCTTGATAAAAAGATAATAGTTACATTGAGAAACTAATCACTGAAAGTGTAAGTCAAATCAGATATGACTTTTCTAATATTTAAAAGATTATGATACTTTGCTAAACAGTGCACTTGATATTCAAATACAAATAAATTAATTTGTTGAATTGATAATAAGTTCAATTGTTTAATTTATTTAATCTTATTTTATTTAGAATTGTGATTTATATTTGAACTAGTATATTAGGAACCTAACTTATACGCATTAAAAATCATTGCCGAGAAACTAATTTGGGATGATTAATCAAATGAGACTTGATTGTAAATTATTTTTTAAAATTAAAAACTAGAATGTAATTTATACAAGGAAATTACAATTCTAAACCTAGAAAATTAAAGAGGAACTTGATTATACAAATTTTTAAAATTATCCTGAAATATTATATGTGATATTTTTTAGGGTGTAAAGTGTTATTTTTCCATTAAAATGATTATCGTGTTTTGTATATAAATAAAATGTTAGACTTTATTTTTTTAATGATATAAAACATGGTTGGTGTATATGGAATCCATTTTAGATTTCATGGCCTTAAGCCAATTCTCAAAATCAATATTAGATATTTCTTCCAAGTAGTTGGTAGGCTCATCAATAATAATCAACTTATAATTTTAAGCTTCAATGAAAAGTCCATATCTTATTGGTGCATGATGTGTCCAACCAGATTTATAGAGTTCTTGTATTTTTTAATCTTTAGGTTCAATATTCAATGTTATAGCCTCAATATCAGGTTCTATTTGGATGTCAATTTTTGGTTCTTAAACTTTTTTAAGTTCCATTTTCCTTTCATTGCTAATTTTAAAAACAAAATCTTTCTTTAGAAAGATAACATGTTTTGAGACAAACTCTTTTTTATCAACTGGATGGTAGAAATAATATCAAGTACTTTCTTTTGGATACCCCATAAATTTATATTTATTTAACTTAACTCCTAGTTTTTCAAATACATTACGCTTCATATAATTATCACATCCCTAAATTGTTAAATATGATAAGTTTGGTCTCATATCATTTCATATCTCATATGAAATCTTATCAATAGATTTTAATGAAATCCTATCTAAAAGATAAGCAATAGTTTATAGGGCATAACCCTAAAAAGAATATAGAAGGTTTGTATAACTCATCATGGACCGTATCATATCCAATAAGGTAAGATTTATCCTTTCATAATCTTTATTATGTCATGGTATTGCAGAAGATGTCTATTATGAGATAATCCCATTCTTTTTTATATAATGTTGGAAATATTAGCTCAATTATTCACCACTTTAATTCGATAAAATTATTTTAATACTCTTTTCAGTTTGTTTTTCAATTTCACTTTTAATTCTTTGAACCTTTCAAATGATTCAGACTAATGTTTCATCAAATACAATAACCATATCTAGAATGGTAATTAGTAAATGTGATGATGATATATATAACAAATCATTATTGGCCCGCATACATCTGTATGTATTGAACCTAACAATTCATTAGATCTTTCACTCTTTCCACTAAAAGGTATTTTTGTTATCTTTTCCAATAAATAAGCTCCACAAGCTTCGTAAGATTCATAATAAAAAAGATCAAAATATCTTTATTTATCTAACTTGGTGATTCTTGTTTCATTGATATGACATAATCTATAATGTCATAAATAAGATGGATATTGATTATCTAATCTATTCTTCTCCCTATTTATACTAAACATTAGTATTTCTAAATCAAGTATATACAAAACATTTGTATAATTACTAGATCTATAGTAAACATTATTATTATTATTATTATTATTATTATTATTATTATTATTATTATAGGAACAACATTTATCCAAATAATTTTTTTTAATCAATTTAAAGCTAAGTAAGAAATGGATACGATGTTTCAAGAAAGTACTAGAATAAAATAACAAATATCAAGTTCTAGTATCAGCCTAATCGACAAATTTAATACAACAATACTTTCTCCATTGCCAACACATAGGTTTATTTTGCCTTTATCCAATCATAAACATACCTGAAGCAAAAACATCAATAAGTTTCTTAGCCTTCTCGATTGCAAGATAGTCATTGCAGAATTCCTTTTTAATGGCTTTCCTTGACACAATGATGAGAATTAACCTTATCTTTTCTAATACCACAAACACGCTTCTATGATTTTGATGCAAGGACAATAATACCAAGTTAATGTTTAACTCATGGTTCATGACAAAATATAATTTGTGTAATTTCTCAAAATAGCCTATTATTTTTAAAACATGGATGTTCACAGAGGAACTCCCTATTATTTTGTAACAAGATAATTTTTTAAAGGTTTCGTACCTTTTAGACCTACTATCTACATAAAAAAAAACTTCTTGTGATTCTTAATTATTGTACAAGCATCCATATTCTCATACTGTCTTTAAAGTTTTGATAACATGTCAGCTAACATCACGCATGTAGCATACTCATCATCATCAATATGGCGTTGATATTTAGTTCTTATTTCATCATCATCTTCCTCATCAATGATATGGGGGAACAAATTTTCAAGAACATATAACTTTTTCTTCTTATTTGAGAATAATTCTCACATTTGGTACTAGTCCAGTAAGTTTGGTGTCGTAAATTTGTTAACCTCAAGCATGTTCCGTAGGGATATATTGTTACTCATAGTGATTTATCAATATAAATATAAAAACAGAGATATATTTATATAAAAATAGCAAGTATTAGTTTTATGCATAAATATTTAAAACCAAATTTAAATAAGGTCTTTAACAAAAAAAAAATGGTCTCCAATGTTTTTCTTACAAATTAATAGTCTTCAATATTAATTTAGGATAGGATATCATTTAATTTATATGATCTTAAATGACTTAATAAATCATAATAAATTAAATTAGGTACATAACATAACTTATCAATCATATCTTTATATGACTCCTATATTGGTTAAGTGACAACTTTTTATCTAAACATATCAAGATTCAATTCTATAGCATTAAATATATTCGATTAATAGTAACCTTGAGTAGTTCAACAAGTTATTCATTAATAAAACTCTTATTTTATACAATATAAAATTGAAAGGCAACAAATCATGATCTTAACATGTACTTAATATACTAATGAGTGATTTATTATTTTAATTAGGTCCCATTCAATGGCATGAAAAATATATTATTCATAACAATTATATATAAGCATACACCCCTAGTATGTCATTTTAATTGAATAATTATAGACATATCTAAATTGATTCCCTCGATCCATCGAAGAGAATTAGGCAGTCAAAACTTAGATACAACTTACAAATCTTTATAAGTCGTTAGAGCACCACGTTTGTATCCTTTTATATCATTATTTATTCATCTTAAAATACAAAAATAATTTTCCTATCAAAATTCATATTTTTTTAAATTACATAACATTTATACAGTTGTATAAAAAAAATTAGGTTATATTTGAGGGGAATTAAATGAGAAAAGAATTTTATAACCTAGAAGAAAAATAGAGAAAAGGCATGACATGCAAATCCTATTTAATATTACAACTATACAACCATTAAAAAAAAAAAAACATGATCACTTTGGCCTTTTAATGTTCATATCCATCAATAATGCATAAAAAAACACATTAATATGCATAATTAAATATATTGCATGCTTCAATTCTAATTATTTGTTTTATATGCAACTTCTTAAATAATATTTTAAAAATTTAGAAATAATAAATCAAACTCAATTTGGTAATTTTCCTAACTTTATTAATTTTATTTAATTTATTTTTTCTTGAACAACCATTTTTTTAAGTTTAATAAGAAAATTAATCATATTAAAATTCTTATTAACATTCTAAACTATTTTAGGAACAACTAAATAAAAGTTTCTTATTTTTTTTCAAGATTTAATAAGAAAATTAATTTTATTTATTTATTTTAATATCTTAAACTATTTTAGGATCAATTAAATAATTTTTTATGATTTAAAAATTCTCTTTATTTTAGGAAAAAAGTATTTTTCAAAAATAGTTTAATTAAGCATTTAAATTAAATACTAATCAATTAGGATGTTTTAAAAAATATATATTTTCAACTAAATAATTTAATTTAATTCTAATCCAATTAGGAAAATTAATTCTATAATTAGTTTAATTTAGAAATCAATTTTAATATAAAATCAAAATTTTATACATTTAGGGGTAGAGTCATAATGTTGCCCTAAAATATCCTAATATAATAGTGTATAAGTTGTGGTGGCAGAATCATGATTCTTCCCTAAAAACTGTAAACAAGGTTGTAGGGGCAGAATCAAAATTCTTCTCCTCTTTTGTTTTTTCTTCTTGGTGTTGCCAACATGGGCAATGCCTATGTCGATCGACAACTACAACAACGATAGTAATGGTTGTCGATGCACCGCTTGCAGTGTGATGGTAATACCTTATGTTACGTCGTTTTAGCATGAGGCAATTGCCTCGCCCCTAATGGAATTTGCAGCCATTAAAACTATTTCTTTAATTTTCTAGGCAAATCTGGACGAAACAATAGCCAAATAATTTTTTAAAAAGAGGCATGAGAGAAAAATTAATTTTTTGGAAAAATAATTTTGCACATAAAATTAATTCACAATTAACGCTAATAATAATCAAAACATGAAGTCAACAACCCTAATTGTTTAACGATGGTTATGATACAAATGTTGAGTTTTCCAAAACTTCTAGACACAATGGAAATAATCATTTAAGTTTTTTTAGGAGTCACTAGAATCTTGAAGACAATCTAGGATCGTTTAAGGTTTTGAGTGAAGATTACTTGAATATCAAATCTTTTTTTT
>Ga0325404_1006582_pt1 | contig 12182 bp, 6 predicted proteins | sample PopdelMetagenome_18_FD_205664 | JGI IMG/M metagenome (GOLD analysis project Ga0325404, IMG submission 205664) | Populus deltoides microbial communities from Bellville, Georgia, United States - Xylem-Control-R1 | ecosystem: Host-associated > Plants > Phyllosphere > Stem > Wood/Secondary xylem... | reverse complement strand
AAGGCTGCTGGCAATGTTTATGGCTTTTATTTTCTGCAATGCCATGGTTCACTTGTCTTGCAAGATATCAGAGTATGATACTGTTTCTAAAGCTTTCTTCGAGAATCGACAGAAGAATGGCACTTTACATAAGTGCAATGTCCAGGAAAAGAGGGCGCCACGGCTACTCATGGATAGGTTTGGTCTGCATGTACAGTTAAAGTTATTTTTGTTTTTCTGTTTTAAAAAAAATTAATTTTTTTATTTTCTATTTACTTTAAATTAATTTTTTTGATATTTTCAAATTTATATTAATATTAAAAATAATTTTTAAAAAATATTATTGTAATTAAAAAATAATTACAACCAAATTTCTAAATACCCGCAGGAATATTTCTAGAAATGCAGCTGGCAGCATGCTTTTTTATTATTATTTTTAAGGTGCTATTAGCATTGTAACAACACCTTTTTTAGCAGTTGGGGAAGAAACAGTGAAAAAAACGTTTTTTTACAGGAACGTGAACAGATTCGTTTGTTTTTTAGGAGTAGGGGAAGGTAATATAGATTAAACACGGGTCTAAAAATGGAAGGTGTAAAGGTGTCTAAAAATGATTAACTACTATCTTTGAAGCATAGTTTTGCTTTTGAAACCTGCATCGATTGCTTTTTAAAATATTTTTTATTTATAAATATATTAAAATAATATTTTTTTTATTTTTAAAAAATTATTTTTAAAATCAGCGCATTAAAATTATCTAAAAATATAAAAAAAATATTAATTAAAAATTAAAAAATTAAAAATAATAATTTTTTAAAAAAACGCTTTACAAACACAAAAAAAAAAAACAGGAGTAATTCAGATTGAAGTTTTATTGGATTTCACTTATAAAATATATGGAAAGTGATGATGCTTTTATAGATAACCATAAAAAAATGTATACGTGAGTGTCAATTAAATCAATCAGTATTTATTGATGTAGAGAATAAAAAATGATGCAGTGTTTTGATTCTTGGTTATTTTTTTTATTATTTAAAACATTTTGTTTAGCAATGTTTTTATTGTTTAGAGGAAATTTGATTTGAATTATTTTCTTGGGAGCAAGGTTACTTCAAACATTGGAACGATAGATCATCAATCATCAAATGGTTAGGTAATTGCAGTTATATATGATCAGAACAATCCCGATATTACTATTAGTCATTGCACGTAGCTATGATTTTTTTCAACGTAGTCGATCAATGTCATTTTATAAAAATGATTGTCATGGATAGAAAATCAACTTTATGATGACATTGATCATCTCATCGCAAATTTGTTCATGATTTAAGATAAAAATCACAAGTTCAATAGCATTAAAATTGTGATTTGGATGGGAAAGTTCCGAGATGAAAGAGAGCAAGAAAATTAACAAGAAAAACCTAAAAGAATAAATATTTTTATTTACTTCGCCTTATAAAATACTATTAAAAAAAATCTTTCCTTGTAAAATACCATTTAAAAAGAGAGGATTTTATTTTACTACTACTTGCAAAATATCATTCCCTCTGTGCTGTGTTGAGAGGAGGAGTACAGTAAAATCTTTTTTTTTACTGTTTTTTTGCATGGTATTTTGTTTTTTTTTTCAATTCAGATCCTATTTTTCAACATTAGGTGTATTATGGTTTGGGCTTTATAATTTATTATTTTATTAGATTATCTCAACATCATGATTCTGACCGCGAGTTTGATGGGTTGACTCGAGTTTTTTTTCCTTTTCTAATTCACTTATTTTTATTTTTATTTTTATCATTTGATTTTAGATTGTCTAGGAATAAGACGACGTGATTTGTTTTGATTTACTTGCTGTAAGGTCATTTCGATCTTTTAACTCGGGTCACATGTTTAACGGGTTGACTTGAGTTTACTCGAGTTATTTTTTTGTTATTTTTTAATCGATTTTCCAAATTCAATTCAATCCTTCAACATTAGATTTATTGAGGGGTGGACTTCATATTTGTTTTTAAATTACTTTTTATAAGGTTATCTCATTCTCATGATTTGGACCATGGGTTTGATCAATTAACTTGGTTGACTCGAGTTTTATTTATTTATTTTTCTAATTAATTTTTTTACAGATTTTATTCCTCAACACTAAGTTAATTGGATATTAAGTTTTGTGGTTTGTTTTAGTTTGTTTTTCATGAGGTTATCACCATTTCATGATTTAGATCTCAAGCCTAGCAAGTTAAATCATATTATCAATTGTGGATTAGGGTCAGGGTTAGGGTTTTGTAGTTAGATTAGGGATTTTGATGAATTAGGTACAAAATACAATAACTAGTTGTGAAATACGTTAATTGAGTTGATAATTTCATTATCCATGGAGAAAATGATGAATTTAGGTATTTGCCAATTATATTATGGTCAGGGTTTCACTGGATAAACTTTCGTTGAAATTAAATGCCCCGATGAATTTAGGTTGTTGATAAATGAAAATTCGGTTTTGTTTTGTTATTTGATAGACTATCTCGAGGTATTAGAATATTGTGCGTTTATAGTGGTATAATTGTCAATACCGACTATGGTATCACCTGCAGCAGAGGAAGTAATGAGTTCTTAATTGTTATATTAAATATGTTTTTTATCAAGCTACTAGAATGATATGTGATCGAATTTGGCGGAATATGTTTCAAATTGATATTAAAGTTACATAAATGATGAAAATTAAAGTAAGTATCACTTGTTATTTCGATGCATCCACTTGTAATGACAAGAGTGTGAATCCAATGCTTAGGTTCGTTAACAATAACAAGTTGCATATTATAAAGCTTTGATTTAGTAGTAGACTTAGACAAACAAACTCCTTTGATATGGAGTTCACTCGGGTGCCAAGTTACAATTAAAGAACCACATAAGTATCATGAGCAGCTAGTCCCTTTGGTTTAGATGTTAATGTAAATAACCTCATGTCGACACAGTAAATTATTGACATAGAAGCTCAACTGGATATGACAACTACTCCATATTGTTACGGGGAACCCAAAATATATGATGGCAAAGACGACCATCACATTAATAGAGTCAATAAAGATGGGAAAGATGAAGAAGACGGTGAAGATAAGGACAATGAGTTAATTGAGCCACCAAACCAATTCACGAGGCATCATGCTCTTGGGTTTGAAGATGTAGCTAGGCATGTCCAAAATGCATACAATGACTGAGTTTTGATTAATGGGAATTCAGGCTTGTCATATAATGAATTAGGGCTTGACAAAAATTAAAAACGTGGTTAAATGTACCATCACAGTTAAACAGTGACATATCAATAATTCACTGTGGTATAAAATTCAACGTTCAACTAAAACTTATATGCAGTTGTAATGTATTCAGGAACCAACATGTACATGGTATTTGCATAGGAGTATTGCCAGATGCATGATTCATTTGAAATTTCAAGATTGAAAGGGCCACACGCATATCAAAATCCATTGATTTTGCAACACCACTGTCTGATTGACTATGATCTTATTGACGAGGTGATGTTGATAATTGTGAAAGCTAATATAAATATGAATGTTGCAAATATTCAAGTTAGTACGCATATAGATTATGAGCATGACGTCTCTTATTGCAAGACGAGGGTAGCTAAGTAGAAAGTTATTTATTTATTTTTAAAAACAAAGTTTGTAAACCTAATACGGTCTATGATCAAAATCGAGAGTTTGGCATATTAAGCCGTGAAACTTGAGTCATGTAAGGAGTCTAAATATAGAATCTTTAAATTTGACTTCCTGGGTCATGTTCGATAACAAAGCAAGAGAATTCCAGGTACCCTATATGTTTTTTCAGGTTAAAGAAAATTTTAATCAAACCCACAGCGCAATGCAAGCTAAGGAACTAGTTTATATACTAAGAGAAACTAGGGTAAAACCTTTTTTTCCCCTTTTTTTTAAAAAATCTTATCTTTCAATTTTTTTCCCTTCGATTTTAGTTATTTTTTCTTCAATTTTATACTTTAATATTTCGTTAACTCTAAATTAGTATTCACAACTTGTTTCTATTTGTTTTTTATAAAGTTATTGTAATCTCAAATAAATATTTATATACTTCATTGATGTTCAATTTTGCGAGTTATTATTTTTGTTATTATATCATAATGTAAAAAAAGAAAAAGTTAAACTTAGTGGGGTTTATAATCGAAATTACAAATAACCCAAACAAAAATATAATCAAGAAGTTTTAAAACCGACTCATGAAATTAAGTTTAATAACAATAATATATAGTTTTATATTATCTAAATATAATTTTTTCTATTCGACAAATTTCCTATCTGACCGCAATGTTGCGAGGGTCATTAACTAGTGTTTTACTAGAGGGATTATTCATGCTTCAAGCCCAGCAATAAAGAAATTCTTGAAATTTCAATTGTCGATCCAATACAAAGAAATTGATCTTCTTGTTTGTTTTTTAATCTTGTTTCTTACCAAGCCAAGAGGATCTCGCGATCGTACAAAAATACCAGTTGATCGTAAGGAAAAGAAAATGCTACAGATGGATTGCCTTCAGTAGTTACTTGTCAAATTGTGGGTTATAGGAGTAGAAACGCACGGATACATAATAGGAGGTTGATACGTGGCATGGAAATCAGAAACAGGTCAGAGGACGCATATCATCTCCTTCTGTCTTGCAGGACGCAAACGCAAGCGGCAAGCCCAGCCAGCGGACTCGCTGGCTGATTACGCCACGTCAAGTTCACATGCGACAACAAGGCTGTGGATGGAAACGAGGAGGGAGACTTCATTAGCCCGCGAAACGCTGACTTTAAGAGTCACATGAAATTATTAAAATCACGAATTAATTCATATAAAATTAATAAATTCAATAAATATAGTTTGATTTTATAAATTTATTAAATTTATAATATAAATCAAGTGAAGTTTAAATTTGGTCTAAAATATTGTTGACTGATTTTACAAGATTGAACATATCTTTCAAACTGTATATTAGATAAAGCTAAAATTTTATAAGAAAATATTATAAACATTAAAATATATTATAGTAAATTTTCAAATCAAATGGAGTTAGGAAACATAATATCTTAGAGGGTCAAAATTAATAAATTAATATTGTTAAATATATCAAACAAGACCTTCGTGTACTGTTTGAGATATATCTAGAGCCATCGGTTAAATTTTGCTTCGATTAAAGTTGGGATGGAAACTAGATATCTGAAAATTTTCAACTATATATCATAGGCCTAATAATTCATCCAAACAAAAGAGAACAACATGTTTGAAATCAGAAGAGAATGACAAGTTTGAAATCATCACTTAAATCTGCAAAAAAAATATGCAAAAATTGAAGATTCAGGTACATTGAAGAATTTTAATATGAAGATTTTTTTTATTTATTTAATTTTAAATGACTATTTTTAATTTGAATTTTTTTTAGAGAATTAGATATTGTTTAGGGGTTTATTTCATCATTGAATTTATATTAGTTAATTATTAATTTAAACTCATTAGCTTGCAACCCAAAATAGGTCTATCAATACTTATTATGATGGGAACAACCAGGTTGTCACTAGATTTATGTGTGTTTTTTATATTTCAATGATTTTCTTGTATTGAAAATTTTTATTATGAGACTTTTTATTTTTTCTTATCATTAATTTATTGATTCACACTATCTATCTCTCTAATTTTATTTAGATAACTAATTAATTAAATATTGCTGACTCATTTTACTAGATTTTAATATAAATTAATTTTTTTATTAGAATTATTAATATATAACTAATTAAAAAAATTATTTATAATCCAAATTTATATTATATTTTATATAGCCGGTAAAAAAATGCCTTTTTGACTTGGTGGTGATCTTCTTCTACTCTAACATCACTGTCTGCGTTATATATTGCATCTTTTCACCTGATTATAGAATCCAATGAAAATGGACAGATGAAGATGAGAAGTTCAAGGGACGCGCGTGCCATGGCCATTGGCCACGGGTGCAGACAGTCAGTCAACTCTGCCCTCGCTTGTAGATGGCATTGCTTCTTTGGGCCCAACAGTAGGGAAAATATATTTAAGACGATGGGCCTGTTTATAGCTCAATTTCAGGTTTGTATTTCTAACTGCTATGTTCATTTATTTCTCCCTGTAAACAGTTTTAGAACTCAACCTCAACCTGTTTTTTACTTTTTTAAAAGATTTATATATATATATATATATATATATATATATATATATATATATATATATATTTTAGTTTTCCATCTATAGGATACCACAACCACCACCATTGTAGGATATCGAGCAATGATTTCACGCTTTTTTTAACAACTAGGCAAACCTCTTCCAGTTATATAACAGTCAGCTAGTCACGTTTCTTTGAAAGTGATTTCAATGAAAAATAAATTTATAAAAAGGAAATATTTTTTTGTAATATTTAGTAGTATTGTAAAAAAATAAGTTAAAACATTTTATAGTGTTTGGACATATCATGAAAAATAAAATTAAAAATAACTTTTTATTTATTTTTTCTATTTTTTTTCAATGTTATTAAAAGAACTGAGACTAGATCTGATAGATAAAAAAATTAAAGTAGGATAAAATTAAAAAAATATAATTTCATAAATTATTTCAAACAAAAAAAATAACAATAAAAAAAATAAAGATCAAATGTGACAGATAAAAAAAAAATAAAAGATAATGAAATAAAAAAATCATAAATTATTTTAAATAAAATAAATAACAATAAAAAATAGAGACTAAATCTGACAGATAAAACATTTTAATTAATAAAAGGATAAGAGAAAAACAAATAAAAATAAAAAAACGAGAACCAAAGTTTGTATAAAAATTAAATTTCAAATAATAAAATAAAAAATATAAAAAATACATCAATTAAAAGATTGAGTATAAATTTAATATAATTTACAAATAATATGATATTTATTTTAATTTCTCACAACTTCTAAAAAGTATTTTTTATCTAAAATTAAAAAAAAAAACTAACATAAATTTTTCTTTATTTAAAAAATATTTTCATTAATCAACTTTCATAAAAATAAACAAACTCTTTGAAAAATGATTTTCATATAAACATTTTTGATGAAATAAACATCACCTGGGAACTCTACAATTTCAAAATCGCAGTTGTAAATCTTGGCAGGGAGCATATCGCACAAAAATAGTATCCTTTCCGCGGCCCTGTCAATTCGGTGGTTGCATCTCCACTGTGCCGTGGAGTGGGGTCTTGTAGTTAGGCCGGAGGGTGAAGATGTTATCCACTTCTCTAGTTTGACCCACCTAATTGACTTACTTATCGTTGCAGCAAGGATCAAGAAGGAACGACGACGAATTAATTGCACTAACTAGCTTTAATTATTTTTGACGAAGTTTCAAGCTACCAGAAAACAAACTCAACGGCATCCATTCAACATGCCAAGTGCTAGCCGGTGACTTCAAATAAACGACGCAAAGGCATAAAGAAAATGAAGACAGTTCGCCGACGAGGTTGTTAGTTGGAGAATTGTTGTTGTATGAAAAAAAGAATCGCACCGAATTTACATATAAATCGAGGTGATACATTCTTTTCACTGCACTCAACTGGTTGTTTAATATTCTTTTGAGATTCAAATTTCTCCACTATCTCTTGCGAATTTCATTGATTTATGCATTCTTTATGATCTGTTTATTTGCGACTCTATTTTCTTAAAAATTTTCAAAGCTTTCTCTTTCCTGGCTTTTTTCGACCACTCCCGCACTCCTCCCTGGACTCACAGGGATTGAGCCGGTACACGATAAAAATAAAGTTTAGAGTGAAACATAAATACTTGAAACTCTATGAATCAAATATAAAAAAAAAATTGAGTGCCAAAAACTACGCAACGTTGAAAACAGGACCTTATATTATTAAATGAACTGTAAAACCCCGTCGTTGTCTAGCATACTAGTGGTAATACTGGAATAGTGGCTACTGCCTGTGTTACTGGTCACATTATTTTTTTAGTGAAGAAACTGTTAAGGTCATGCACAGACTAACTTGATATAGCCCAATTAATTTGTTATATCTAGAAATAATTTAAAATGATTAATAAAAATATAATTTGATTTACTTGAAAACCAAGTCAGGTTTTTTTTTAATATTAAGATGATAATATATTAGGTCGATTCGGGTCAATCCAAGTTAACCTAACAAATCTATAATTTGGTTCACAAAACCATAATAACCCAATTAAAAATAAATTTAGAAGACTATGAAGTTTTTTTAAAAAATAATTAAAAAATAAAATTGAAGTTGGGATAACTCTACATAAAACAACTTAATTTTAATAGATGAAATTAAAAAAAAATAAAAAAAATAACTCGAGTTGATCAAGGTTAAACCATCAAACTCATATCATGAGACTAAAATAACATATTAAAAAATAAATCAAAATAAATTATAAAACTCAATTATTAATTAACTTGGTGTTGAGTGGCGAGATTGAAAAAAACAATAAAAATAGACTTGAGTCAACCTGGTTAGCTTGGTCGAATCACGAGACTGAGATAACCCTATAGAAAATAAATCAAAATAAATTATAAATATTAATTTTTAATTAAATTATATATTAAGAGATAAAAATAAAAAATAAAAATAAACTAAGAAAATATGAAGAAAAAAAACAACATCAAATCACTGTTCCAATCAGTGTTTGTTATAATGTCCCAATGAACAGTAATTTACGACGAGAGAAACATATTCTGTCACCTACAGTGGTGATCTACAAATACAAGAAAAATGGACAAGAAACTAAACTCGCTGGGTCCAATCCCTTGGCCCTGCTTCCAAATTTAACAATATCAAAATAGCATCTCGTATATAAACTCTTAGAAATCACTTAGATTGTTGTCCTTTTTGGGTTATATCAATTTTTATATATATAAAAAAATATATTCAGGTTCTATTAATATGATTTTTAATAGTTTAATATTAAATAAAAAAATAAAAAAATCTCAAATAAAAAATTAACACAAAAAACACATAAATCAACCAACTAAACTTAGGATTCGAGTCATGAGACCAGAATAATCTCGTAGAATGCAGACCAAAATAAAATATGAATCCTAATTTTCATTCAATCCAATATCAAAATTATAAAATTAAAAAAAATAACAAAAATCTTCAAATCAAACAACCAAACCCGCAACTCGAATCATAAAACCATGATAACCATATATAAAATAAATAAATAAAACTTATGAAGCCCGATTCCTAATAAAACCAACATTAAATGATTAAATTGATAAAAAATAAAATATAAATGAGAAAAAAATTACTCTAATCAACCGACGTTAACTCGTCAAACTCAAGTCATGAGACCAAGATAATTTCATAAAAAGAAAATAAAAAAAATATAAATTTCAATTTTCAATTAACCAAAAGTTAAAAGATAAAATTGAAAAAAAATATTCAATTAAAAAAAGAATAGAAAAAAAACATAAACTCACAACCGGAGTCATGAAATCATGATAAGTCAAAAATAACAAATAAAATAGTAATTATGAAGTTCAATTCTCAATTAATATAGTGTTGAAAGATAAAGTTGGAAAAAAAATTAAAAAAAGTTAAAAAATTACCCAAGTCAGCATGACTAACTTATAAAACTAACGACCTAAAGCTATGAAACCAAATAATAATAAAAAAAAAAGATTTGAAATGAAAATAAATAAATAAATAAAATCATCAAATATTTAAATACCAGAGTGAAAAAAGTTGACATTGAAAAGTCTTAACATTCTACTGTTCATTGTACATGTTAACAACAATAATAATAAATATGATTGTTAAAAATACAATTACTGAGAATAAAATTCCGAGAATTTTAGCAAGTTAATTCATTGTTCTTCTCTCAAAATTTAATGATTGTTGAAAAAATTTTTGAATACTTACTGCTGTTTTTATGTTCAGCACATAACGAGAGGCTATTGAACATCGTAAATTTTTTTTTGGAGAAAACGAGTTTATACTCCGACGTAAGGAGACGACTGAGAAGCTCTTTATGGATCAAAATGGATTGGAGCCCGACTCTTATGGTGGCCGGAACTTGATAAACTCCGAACTTCTTGTCGGAGCCCTCGAGTTTTATAGCCTGAAATCTGAAAAATATGAATTTTTATTTTTCTTATCAAATAACCTAAGCCTTTTAATTTCAGAATGAATAATAAATAAATGGACAACTTTCGTGCTGTTTTGAATTGATGAAAGAGCGAAGCGTCTCAATGAGAAAATATATCATTGCTTGTAAAAGTAAAACACAGGCCCAATTGCAATGCATCACAATATAATATATTGAGCACTAAATAATTTTATATTAAAGGCTAGACTAGGAATGTGATAGAAATTATAGTTTAAAATGTTTTTACTTATAAATATATTAAAATAATTTTTTAAAAATTTTTAAAATTTATTTTTGATATCAGCATATTAAAATAATTTTCAAACATGAAAAAAATATTTTAAAACAAAAAAAATCAAAATTATAAGGAATACGGTTTGCACCGCATTCCCAGACACAACCCAAAACTGGTTTTTTTTTAGTGTGGTACGTGTTTTAGTTTTAAACTGTTTAATTAATCAACATACATTATATCCCATTAAAATTCTTTTCTTGAAATTTTAGTTAAAAAATATAATTGTATATCTTTTAAATCATAATCACAAAAATTATCAATATACAAAACACAATCCAAGTAATAAATCCATGTCTTCTTGTCTCGTAAAATTTTTTAATTAGACAATATTTGATATTGTGGTAGTGATTAATTTTTAATTATAATTTATTTTTAACATTAGAATATTAAAACAATTCGAAATTACAAAAAAAAAAATCAAAGATGTTTTTTTAATATATATATATATATATAACATATTAAAAATATTATAAAAACAGTTAGTTTTTTTTTTTTAGACAAACAACAATTTAAAAAGTACTTACCATGTTATAAAATGAAGTGGTAGTATTTGGAGACATGCGAGATACACACTAGTTCAAATTTTATACTCCTACCGAACACAAGAAACATTGGCATCTCAAATTCTCTCCTCACAAGAATTTCGAACATTTATGTACAAGACGTGCCTAGATAGTACATGATATACCTCGTTTCTTTTTACGGTGAAACTAGAATTCATTGAAAACTGGGATATAAAAAAACAATTAAGCCTTGAGTTTATTAATGGAGCAAATTAATAATTCAAGTCGATGATAATAATAATAACTTATCTGAATAAAAAAAATATCAACCTGCAAGATTTTTATTGAAAAAAAATAAAAGATAATTCATGGGTATATTCGAGTTTGTTTGGACATTAATAATTTAATGTAAAATTTAAATAATAGTGTATTCAAGATAGACAGTAGGGTTGTTAAGAATACATTTTCGACAGGAAACTAAAAATGCAATATAAACTGTAGTTGCAAAAGCAAATCGTAAAATCATAATATTGCAAGATAATTTTTTTTTCATACATAGTTTAAGTACCTAATAATGCATGGTTTAAATAAAAATTAATACACGGTTCAAGTAACTTGAAAATACAATACATGTAACTTATGTTCATGGATTTTCATTAACTAACAATTAACAAACTCAAAATAAATAATTTGCTAGTGTGTCATGTACACTAAAAATAGTTTCATTGCCATAATCTTCCTTGTTATTCCTTAAGCATTCACTAATATTGTTATTATTTAGATGACTATTATTGTCACTACCAGTACCAACACCAATGTTGTCAATATTATTTAACTCAAAACTCTTTAAATTATTTCGTTTGACATCTATTTGGATATTCAAATCATCTCTCTAGTACCATGTTATTCATTTTAGTATTATTAGAAATTTTTTCTTCGTCACTTTCATCTTCTTTATCATTTTTTATTCGTGTTGCACTATTAATGACACCAAGCAAATAAAAAGTTCGATGAAATATCATATTTTTCCCCTAAATTATCAAATCATTATCGAACGATAGGTCATCCAAAACTACACCAAGATCATTGGCTTGCCTTTTGAGTTGGTTGTTATTCAATTTCATATTACACATTACAGATGCCAAGTTTTTTTTTGTGCAAACAATTTTTTTATTTTGTATGAATCTAAATAAGTCATTCAAACTTATCAAATATTTAAACATTAAAAATAATAACATAAAAAAATTCACTATCTC
>Ga0325404_1006579_pt1 | contig 12183 bp, 4 predicted proteins | sample PopdelMetagenome_18_FD_205664 | JGI IMG/M metagenome (GOLD analysis project Ga0325404, IMG submission 205664) | Populus deltoides microbial communities from Bellville, Georgia, United States - Xylem-Control-R1 | ecosystem: Host-associated > Plants > Phyllosphere > Stem > Wood/Secondary xylem... | reverse complement strand
GAGAAAAGCCAACATCTTGCCTCTTGAATCTGCTTGTCCCTTTTTAAGTTAGTAGTAGCTGTTTTACAGAGTTACGTATGCTGTTTTCATGTTTTAAAAGTATTTTTAAAAAAAAATTAATTTTTTTATTTTAAAAATAATTTTTATTCTGAATTGCATATTGCTATTCCCTCCCTTTTTTTTTTAAGATACTGAAGTCATTTTTGTACTATAATCACGGAGAAATGAGTTAAACTGCATTATCATGTGGTATATTTTTACTAGTCAATAATCTCTTAATTTTAAATTACCGTGATGATTATAAGAAAACAAGCATTGCTTTCGATACCAGCTTTTGCCTCTGCAAAACCTGCCTTGGCTTAAAAATTAGGGGAAAAAGCAAGAAAGAAAGGAAGAAAACACATGGACATCTCCTTATATCAGTATAATTAGGGCATTGCTATAGGTACTAAGTTTAAATAACTTTAACGTGTGACTTGTAAATTAAATAAAAAAATATTTTCAATCCAGATTTCTAAATGATAATGTTTCAAACCCATATTTATTTGGGATTGATACATTGACAAGTTTAAGAATAATGAATTTGATAGTAGATTTATACTCGCTTAGACTCAACATGTAGTTAATTATAAGAACATTAAGTCTGACAGCTTGTCAAATCTATGCTCACTTGGGCTTGACTCGTAGCCACGCCCAAAAACATTAGACCTAGAAGTGAGTTAGAATCGTATCACTTAGGTTTAATAATTTGTTAAGTTTAAGAATATCGAGTATAAACATAAGCACAACCTATCTATTATCGGATTATTATTCTATCTTTGAACCTTTTAAATAAAGACTTGGATTGAAAATTTATTTTTCAAGAAGTGCCAAAAATATTCATCCATCACTAAACAAACCAAGCATGGTATCAATGTCTTCTTAATACAAGATTCATGTTGCTATCTCTTCTCTTTATGTGTAGTGAAAAGTGTAAATCAATAAAAACCTGGTCATAAGGCCAATATATATACCAATTGCCAAAAGGGTGAACAAGGCTTAACACCAAATTAATTGGGTTTCATAAGTATTAAAAAATCTTAAATATGAGAGTTTTGTCACGTTTTTAGCCGAAACCATCATATTCCCTACAAAAAGGTCTCGTTTTCATGAAAGGCTATGAATTATCCGATGACTGGTAAGAATGAGGGATTCAATTGAAGACAAAAAAAAAATAACAATGGTATTTCAAAGTGTAATAGTGATTGTTTTTTTAAAAAAACAATAATTATTTAGAAACATATTAAAATAATATATATTTTAATTTTAATTTTTTTAGCACCAGTACATCAAAACGATCCGAAAATATAAAATAAAAATAATTTTAAATAAAAAAACATTTGAATTTTGACTAGCCTCTGTTTAGGTTGCAATCCCAGATGGAGATTGAAAATTAATTTTTTTTTGTCATGGCGTTAAACTTTTGGTTTTTGATCAATCGATGCTGCTTCAACCTTCCAATTTTAACCAATGAATAAATCTTTGTTTTCAATATCTTAATATTTACGATAGAACATGTCTAACCGATGAATTTATAGATTACATTGAAAGACAGAAACTCGAGAAAACTCTTAGGAAGCATAAACATATTTAACGAAATATTAGAGGATGTGACTAAATCATTGTAATCACACTCACAAAATACCAAACCATTATAGCAACACTTATAATATATTATTTAGTTAGAATAGTGTTTTGTTTTGTGTTTTTTTTTCTAAATTTTACTCTTCAACATTGAGTTTATTAGAAATTGAGTTTCATAATTTTCTTTGATTTGTTTTCTATGGTGTTATCTCAATCTCATTACTCGGATTACGGGTTTGGCAGGTTGACCCAACATGACTTTATTTATTTTTTTCTAAAATTTTCAAGTGTGGTAAAGATTCATTAATGTTCCAAAATCTTTTTCTTGTAAGGATACCTTATCCATTCTAACTACACAACAAAATAAAGGTTGGTGATATTTAATGATAAATTAGTTAACTTATTTTAGGGAGTTTTCTAATTCTATAAGGAAGGTAAAAGAATTGCGACAAGGGTTTTCATACTTTGAGATGATTCTTTAAAGTTACAACTACTAGACAAATAAGGAAAATAAATGGGAGGCAACTTCAACAATCAATTTCCTAGCTTATTTTGAAAGTCTAAAGGTGGAAACAAAGATCTTAGTGTTTCTAGGATAAAAATTTCATTCATGATATTATTTAAACTATGAAATTTATCTATCTTAATCTTAGGATATTTTTTAATTAGGTGCAACAACTTTAGTTTATATGTTATATTTGTTATTTTTATTATTTTTTTCATGTTTGGGCTTAGTTAACATACTTTAGGTTTATTCTAGGTGGGTAAATATTAGCTCACAAGTTTTGGATCTATTAGGGTTAATAGTTTAACTATTATATAACATTTTGTATGATGAGATTGTCAACAGCCATGGATTCATGAAATTAACTTGTGTTTTGTGTAATGCAATGCGTTTTTTTTGTTAGGACAAACAACAAATTCGATTTATCAAAGAACAATTGTCTTTATGACATCATCTTATACTTTTCATTCATGATTTTTTATTCATTAGATGGGGGTTTCAGATTCCAATAGTGTTGGTGGTTAGATTTAAGGTAATATTTGTGTCACTTTAAAACCTGATTTTTTGGCTTTTTGGGAGTTGTATCGTTTGCGTGTGGCTTACATGACCATGTGTTGACGGGGTTTGCATCACTTGGGTTGGTATATCTATGGATTTCGTGTTAGGTTTTTCTAGGTCAAAAAGGGACAGTGATTATATTTTTATAATTATGAATATGTTTTCTAAATTGATACATTTCATATCTTGTCATAAAATCGATGATACAACTAATATAGCGGATTTATTCTTTAGAGAGATTTACCAAATAAGTATGGTGTTAATGCTACTTTTAATATATATATTTTTTATCTCTCTTTGTTTGATATAAGTGATGATTTGTGGATGAATCCTTTTGAGAAAAAAGGAGATGATACGATCAAGACCACACCAAAAAATCCACTGCAAGTTTCAATTGGGCAAATTAAAAGATCAAGGGCAAAGTATCTAAGTATCCATTCAATGGACTTATTCAAAATATATGAATCAAGATGGATTTCAAGAACACAACATCAACAAGTGAACATTAGACCTTAGTTAAGATTAATTCACGCACAAGAGGGGTCTAATTCATATATTTCATGGGCTAATTAATTTTGGTGATTAGAGGATTATTTTTTCTAATGCATTGTTTTACTCTAACAAGTATAATTTTTATCTAATCATTGGATTGAGCTAAAAGTCGACTAGAAGTTTTCATAGGTCTTGTTCTATATCGAGTTAAAATTTCACGGAAATCATATATCAAGAAGGTCTTATGATAAGGTCCAGAAGCTACTATGCGAAAATTGTATTAGTTTCCTGGTTGATATGAGATTCTTTTTTTATTTAAAATACTTTTATTATTTTTCAACATTATTTATGATTTTTTAATTATTTTAAATATAATTATTTATCTTGTATTTAGTTTTTTTAGAGATAGATTTTGATTTGAGTAATTATTGTTGTGTGTGAGAGATTTTGTTCATATTTCTTGGTTCCTCATAAAAATACTCTAATTTATTAAAGAATAAACCAAGTTTCGTGGTGTTTTTTATAATTCTTATTTATGTCTCAATTATAAACGTTAGGTGGGAGTTGTTACTTATATTCTTAGTGTTTTAGTACATATTATAATTATATCAAACTCAATTTTAAATTTGATTTTAATTTTTTTTAGAAGAGTTGATTTAATTATGAGTTTCTAGATTTTTATATCAGTCACATCAAGACATGTTTTAACATGCTAACATGGACCAAATTTTTGTTTGAAAATATCGTAGTTTGGTCAAGGTTGCCGGTGGAAATAACAATATTTAAATAAATAGTCAAAATAGGTTTTCACAAATTTCAAGAAAAGAAGAGAAAAGAAAATGAAAAAAATAAAGAATAAAGAATAAAATCTTAATATATCAAAGTTTTAATGGCAATACTTTAAATATCACTATTTTCAACCGTGACTTTTACTTTGACCGATGCTAGTTTGCCAATACTCTTTTTTTAAATGTGCTAATTTCTCAAAAAAAAAAAAAAAAAAAAAACACATTTGAGGGAGAATTGATGTGGTACCAAAGTGCCCTCCTTGAACCTACTGTTTGCATGTTGACCTTTACTTGACGTCGCATCCACGTCTAATATTATAGCTGTGGAACAAGGGCGGATAACTTCTAAGTTCCCCTTTCATGCAGGATCTCACTTTGGGCTTCTGTTGCCCTAAGGTTCGTATCTTTTTTTTTTTATTATTATTATTAGAAAAACCTCTCAGTTACCTATTTCGGTAGAGCTTTGTTTTAAACCCAACAGAAAATAGTGTTCAAGACTATTTTTATTCCAATCGGTCGCCCAAGGCACTTCCAGTACTGTACATTTTCCCTTTAATGCTAGACAAGCGCTAAAGAGAAGATTGAGAGACTTGTTTTGAGGCGTGTATTTTGGTGAATATCCCTTTCACTCCTAGAGCAATTTAATCAGGAGCCGACACCATAGAATCATTTGGGTTTATCATGCGCCCTTCTGGCGTGATACAGAGAAAAGGGTTGCTCTTTCAAACGAGCAAGGCATATTTTTCTTCATGCGAGGATCTTCGTTCTATATAGCGGCTAGCAGAACGCGTCATCGACGTTATAAGAAATTGTTGCCAATTAAGTGTTTTTCTCGTAGGATAAATTCTATGTGGAGATGATGGCTCCTTCGTGATCGAGAGAGATGCAGATTTCAGAAATAGAATAATGAATCTATAATTAAAAACATTTAGATGTTAGAGTTTTAAGACAACGTCTCGATGAATCAAAACAGATCGTTAATTAAGATATTAGATCAAAATAGATTATTTAAAGATTTTATATAAAGAAAATCTAATAAACCAAAAGGAATAAAGATAAATATTGGAAGTCAAAAGGCTAAGAAAAGCTGTGATAAGAGAATAATAAAAATTATAGAAAAAAATATGAAAAAAACTTGTGAAAATCACATGTAACGCCAAATACAATAATAGGATTATCTATTTATGAAGAAAAATAGACTCCATTGCTAAACATACTTAAAATATAAACAAATTTATTTAGGATATAAATCTCATTAGAATATTACTCTTAAGATAAATAATAATCATGTTGAAGATAATTATTTTTTAATAGATACCAAAAACATCTTAAGAGGTGTTCAAAAATAGAGTAATACGTACTCTAATTTTCTATAAAATTGAAGTCAAAAAAGAAGAAAAATAGAACTTTCTCATCAAATGCAATATTAATCCATTCAAAAAACTAGTTTTATAGTTTTTCAAATTTATATGGAGTTTGAAAAATACATTTGAAAGGTTCTCCATAGTTTTTCTTTATAAGCCCTAATTCATTACTTTTCAAATATATATATAAAAAAAAAGACAGAACAATACAGTTACACATACACATAATTTTTATCAAATAAAAAATAAATTTAACTAAAAAAATTCATATGAAAAAAATAAAGTTGCGATTGCTAAAAATTTAAAAATTTTATAAATAAATCAACTAAAAATTGATCTCATATGAAAAAAAAAAAAGCTCAAAACAACATCGTTTTTTCATTGATAAAAATAACACGTCATCGTTTTTTTTCTTTGTTTTAATTTTTTTTTCACTGTAATTCCGTAGGATATACCAAGAAAATATTTTCATCAGTAAAATTACTTGAAAATTTATCGAAAAAAATATTTTCTTAATATTTTTGTTTGTATTTATCAATTTTATAGAAGTGTTTTAAGTATATATAAAAAATGGAAGTAAGAAGAATTAATCACAACTCAGATCTGTTATAATATATTACGTGTTTTTCTTGTATTCCAGGCAAAGAAATAAAAATCCCCTACAGACATGGTTTTGAAAAACAATTGTTATGTGGCATAATAGATGTGATACGATGGCGTTTGGACCTTTTATTGTAAAGCACGATAGAGTATTTTGCAAAACTTCGCAGTTGCCACAGCCGTTAGCGTCGTTTCATTTTAATTTTTTTTTATCTATTATATATATATTTATATATTATTGGCAATTTTTAAATTCAGGGTTTGTTTTCATATATGGTAGATTCTATATTAATTGTATACAAATATCATTATTAATATATATATTTTTTAATTTCATATACAGTTATGATTATTAGGGCTGTAAAAAAATTGCATGCGACACGTGCTCATTGCTTAATATCTACCTACCATGTTATGCTATGCTGTGACCTCAACCTCTATTAGTAGCTGCTATTAAAAACCATGTCTGCACGTAGTGGTATAGATAAAAATAGGTTATTATCCGGGTCAAACTAACACAAATAAATAAATAAAAATAATAAAAAATCAAGCACATTGATTCAAAAGGAACCTCGAAGACGACCTGTAATAACAATTTTTTTTTTATCCAAAATCATCATTATCAATTTTTCCTTGTTAAATAAAATATTTTAACACTGAACTTCATAATTTTAGTTGACAACTAAATATTTTCTTTCTTTAACCTTTTTTTTGACGAGTCTATATTTCTTTCTTATTTAGGGATTGAAAATTTTCAAAAAAAAATTTAGTATTTGATACTCGTGACATAATTTCAAGCTTTATTACATGCAATTATGCCAAAAAAAGACTTAATTGATAGGGGAAAATGACCTTTTTTTAAAAAAAATTTAAACCAGAATAAAATTTGTCTCAAGATAATAGATTAATAATTCTATGCTCTTTGATCCTTTATCATTGATGTTTTTCAATTTTTAATAAAATTTGATAAATTGATCATAAATTAAATCCTAAAATTATGCAATTAAAAATAATATTGAGTAAGAAAAAAATAAAGTGATTATCCCAAGTGTTTTCTTTTTTAATTGTGGATGTTGGAGTTAGCTTATATAGATCTGGACTAATTTTTAAGACCATAAAATTAATAATAATGTCTAAAATTTATAGTACGGTCATGTTTTAGCATATGTTATAAATGTCTAAAAAAAAAGCCAAAGACGGATAGCATAATTTAAACAAAAAAAGCAACTTCAAAATAATGTAATAACGTTGCACGGTACTGAGTACTCAATTTTATCATATAACAAGAGTACAGCAGAGATAGACTGAGAAATTAAATAGTCTTTAATTGCAGGTAGAAAAAGGAAGAGGGGCCACCAAGATATTTACTAACCCTTAGACATTTTGATTGGTTCAAACCGGGAAGGTGGTAGCAATTTGTGTCTGACTTTTGTCTTTTACGAGGGCAAACACAAGCGAAAATGTGCTCACCAAGCAAAAATGATAACCTTGAATTCTCTTCCAATGAAGCTTCAAAAAAGTCATTCTTGAAATTAACCCTTGTTGTCAAGGTAAGTTGGCCGAGGAGTTTGAGCTTTAATGGAGTGAGGACATCTGCCCCGCCCAGGGCCAAGTTGCGAGAGATCACATGCCCTCTCAATTACCTATCCTAGAGAGAGAGAGAGAGAGAGAGATTCGTAAGCCCATGATGACAGAGAGAGAGAGAGAGAGATCAGTTATGAATAGTAACACCAGATACATAAAGTCGATGCCCCCATGGCCAGAAAGGTAGAACATCAAGGTGTCATTATCAACCCCAAGGTCGGGAGGCTCCAAAAGTCCGCTCTGTTAGCAAGCTCGAAGCTAAGCAAAGCTTCGAGTTCAAAGAAAAAACCCAAACCAAACATTTCATGGCGTTGCGTGTCGTCTAACCTTCGTATGTAGGGTTTAATTAATGAGCAAAACAATAAAAAACAACATCACTACCCTAAACACCTGCGAGCACTGTAGTGTAGTTATAAAACCCATTTACACTTTGAATGAATTAATCCTGATTAATCCAATTAATAAGAAAGATATTATTTCAATTTTTCTTATATAAAAAAATAAAATGGCATTAATATTGATTTTTTAAACAAAATTAATAAGTTCTTAGTATTTGTCACTAGTTTGGTATGAAAATATAAAAACAAAAAGGTATTTTAATATATTTTTCTTAAGAGTATTTTCTAAAAATAAAAACTATCACAACATGGAACGGACACTTACGTAACTCATGCGTGTATTTCTTAATGGACCCTACTTTACCTCCCAACCAGCGGCGCCATTGGTCTTCACTTGGTTTCCAAGCACCACCCACTTCTCTCTCTCTCCCCCTCCCCCTCCAGTATTAATCACGGTATAAACAAATCAAAGCAACAAGCAATTCACTTCTTGCTCTTTCTCCATCGCTCCACTCTGTTGCTTCTCCCTTGTCTTCTGTCTCAACTTGTTTCCATCTGCTCTTATATTTTATTCTGATCGCCAAAGTAAACATCCAAATCCAATCCCCGCCAATCACCAGCCATACTAGTCCAAAAAAAATAAAAAAAAACCAAATTAGAAGTGATAAACAAGCATGAAAGGTGAATATGCAGAACATCATCAGTCGAAGCATGAAAATACTCCAAACATGTTCTCCAAACTCCACCCTCGTCATCATCAGCACCTTCCCTTCTCTCAACAATATCAATTTTCTCGTGAGTCAGAGGAGGAAGATACTCGTAGTACTGGCGCAGCCGCCACACCCAATCTCACACCCACCACACAAAAACAGAAACTCAACGAGCCAAACAGCAGTGGTGGCACTGATGGTGCCACTATTGAAGTGGTTCGTCGACCCAGAGGCAGACCACCTGGTTCTAAGAACAAACCCAAACCACCCGTTATTATTACCCGGGAACCTGAACCCTCCATGAGTCCTTACATCCTAGAAGTCCCAGGTGGGAACGACGTCGTTGAGGCTCTATCCCGTTTTTGTCGCCGAAAAAACATGGGAATCTGCGTCCTAACGGGATCCGGCACGGTAGCTAACGTCACTCTGCGTCAGCCATCGGCAACACCAGGAGCTACCATTACGTTTCATGGAAGATTCGATATTTTGTCAATTTCGGCGACGTTTTTGCCTCAAACGGCATCCTATCCGGTGCCTAATAGTTTCACCATTTCGCTTGCGGGTCCGCAAGGGCAGATCGTTGGGGGGATTGTAGCGGGAAGTTTGGTGGCGGCTGGTACTGTTTTTGTTGTAGCGGCGTCGTTTAATAATCCGAGTTATCACCGGTTACCGCTTGAGGAAGAAGGGGGGACTTCTGGGTCTGGCGGTGGTGGGGAAGGGCAGTCACCGGCTGTGTCTGGTGCAGGTGGTGGAGAAAGTGGACACGCGGCGAGTGGTGGAGGAGGAGGGGAGTCTTGCGGGATCGCTATGTATAGTTGTCATATGCCTAATGATGTCATTTGGGCGCCCGCTGCGAGGCCACCACCACCACCGCCCTATTAAGCCCTATTAAGTTGAATTATCGTAGAGAAGACCAACCAATCAAAATTTTATTTTAGCTTTTAGGAAGTTTGCTTTTTAAGATTCACTTTTTGTTCTCTATTTTAATTTTCGAGTTTTTCTTTATCTATGTTTAATCATGTTGTTAATTAGAAATTTTAGTTTCATGGAGATGAAAGAGGAGCGCAGTGCCCTCAGTTTTCTTAGCTTTTTTCTTTCTTATCTATACTTGGATTTAGATTTTAATTCAATTAATTTGTTAGTATTTTATTTGTTTTTCTTATGACTGGAAAGTGCATAGAAAACACTTGACTGGGGTGGTGGAGTTTTTTTAATGTAGGATGCGACTGTAAAAGCGTCATACATGTCAAAATCAGTAATTTCCGTCTGTAATCTTGTTGGATTTTTAAGTGGTAGGATTTAAATTGAAGGGAGTGATGGCATGTTTGAGATAGTGAAGCCATTTATCTCTGCGATCTACTGCAGTGGATATGGGCGAGCTGATTGATTTCTGCTCTGAAGAAAAGAAACTGCACCACTGGGTAAAAGATAAGGGCTCTGCTCTGGATTCTTGATGGGTATCTTTGCTTCGCTATGCTTAGCTTAGCTTCTTGATTGGGATAAAGCGTATGCCAGTAGAGAACGTGGCTGGTGTTATGTTTTGCCAGTTTTCTTTTCAGTGCAGTCACACATACACAAGACACAGATATAGAGGGAGGGTGGTGAGAGGAGGGACATATGCTTTTATTCAATACCTTCTTGAAAGCTCTCTTCCATGACCCACTTTAATTTCTTTCTTTTCCATTAATCCTCTGATCCATCTGTACTTTGTTTTGTCTCTTTCCTTTCGCTGGCTTTCTTTGACGGGAAAAAGGAACAAACACGTAATGAAAGCAAAGACAAGGGTTGCCCCTCTCTCTCCCGGGTCTATCCAATCTTTCTCCCATTTTGATGCCCTATATATTTGATCCTTTAGCTGTTTCTCACCATAAAAGACGATTGTGCTTCAACTTTTAGCCCAGAATGGTTATATTTTAATTGAATAGCGATAAACATTTAGGATAGCATCATTATTACCAGTCGTTTGCAAGAGTAGGAAGTCATGGCCGTGTTATATGGAGAGAGAGAAGGGGGGTATCTAGCTTGGAACTTCACTATTTTCACGAGGAAGGCGATCATCATCACAGTTCAGTTCGTTGTTGTATTGGGATTTTAACTCAAAACATGTCATTTATCGTGATTAAATTCAATTCTATGACCATTTGTGCTTTGATAAATCAATTGGGATTAAAATCACGTTAGAAAGGAGATGTTTTAGTCTGGAATCTGCAAATCAATATGCTGGTATTAAAGTCATTACATGTTAGCGACTGTCTTGACTCATGCGATCAATCTTTTGTGGCTGGTATTGACAAATAATTGGAGGTCCTGAACAATTTGGGTTAACAGGTTTTTTTCTGGGAAGAGATTGTTACCTGAGTTGGAAAACACCTCGATGGATTCTTTCGGAATCAATGCCTTCGGCACAATGACTTGTACCCGTTGGATTTGCATGCTCGAAATGCAAATGTCAGTGGTTTCTAAGTTCTTCTCCAATTGTCAGTTTTGCTATGATATAATTTTGTCACTTGAATGATTTTCTTTTGTTGCACCCTTGAGCTTATAAACAAAGGAAAATCTTAACCATTTAAGAAATTCTGAAGGGAAAAAAATCCAAAATTGATACGTTAGCGTTTGTTTTTACTGTAGTTTTTTTGTTTGTTTGTTTTTTTTTAAAAAAACAAATTTAGTTGTTATTTTTCTTAAAACAGTTTTTTTTTTTTTAATAAGAAAGAATAGTTTTTTATTTCTTTTTTTTTTTATTTTTTATGCGTAGGATATTAAGCTGTCAATATTATCACAACTATATATACTATCACATTAACCTCTCTATCAATATTAATATCATTGTAATATCTTAATAATGACTATTGTTTTCATCGTAATCCTATTATCACTATAATGAACATTATAATTATAATTTTCATCATCACTTTTTAATTACCCTCCTGTTTTAATCTTATCACCATAATTACTAACTTCACCACTAATCATCCTATTATTTTAATCTTTTTACTATTATCATTAACCTCACCACCACAACTACTAAAATTTATGTCATTAATGTTATCATATTATAATCATTTACTATAATTATTATTGTTCATTAATAAAAAAAATTAATTTAATAATAGCATCATATTAATTATTATCACTATCACAATTATTAAATCGATGTTAATTATACCATTTTAGTATATCATATTATTAGTTTTATATTTTAATTAATGATATATTTTTATATTTCTTGAATTAAACAAAATCTGCATGGCTTTCTTAAAAGTAAACAATTAAAAAAAAAAAACTAAACAATAGATAGTTTTTGGTTTTAAAAACACAGGAAATGGTATCAAACGCTTCTGAATTTATGTGGAAGAATAGCCTAATCTGAAATTTAAATTTCAATGACCAGGAGAGTGCTTAACTATTAAGTTAGTTTCCTCGACTCTCAAAATACAAATCATAGCTTTAACAAAAACTCTAGCAAGGTCTAGTGAAACTACAAATGTTAATCTCTCCGATTTTTGGTTCGTCTCCCTTCTCGATGAAAACAGGGAGACCATTTAAATATGATGGAAATTGTTGTGGGGAAATATTTTAGGGTTTAAAATCTGAAATCTTTATTTGAAGATTCTGAATTTC
>Ga0325404_1006575_pt1 | contig 12189 bp, 10 predicted proteins | sample PopdelMetagenome_18_FD_205664 | JGI IMG/M metagenome (GOLD analysis project Ga0325404, IMG submission 205664) | Populus deltoides microbial communities from Bellville, Georgia, United States - Xylem-Control-R1 | ecosystem: Host-associated > Plants > Phyllosphere > Stem > Wood/Secondary xylem... | reverse complement strand
AAAAGCTGACATTCACCAGCTAGCAGGAAAAAAACAACAAAATCAGTATGAAATATGTTGAGTGACGGGTTTTCTATTTCCATTTCATTGGTTGGGATAACGCATGACAGTGACCTTTAACATTACCAGAAACCACGTAAAGATCAAGGACTGCAACTATCAATTACACCACAACCCTTCTGCCTAATGCAAATTACACCCAAAGCAAATGATAAAGCAAACTTACAGAATAACTCTCTGTTCATGAAGTCTGCCCATCTCGATGAAAGTTAAAGGAAATAGAACACAATCCTCATTTTTCGCTGTGAGACATGCATCGAACTGTATGTTTCTTCAGTAAAGATTACATGCATTCTTGCCCAAAAAGACATAGCTAATGACATGATGAGGTTCCCACTGGGATGAAGTCTTACAAGGGAGCATTTGGAGATCGTCCTGCTCCCAGCAGTTCATATAAATCGGTCAATATAGATTTCAATGAAGCACATACAAAGCTAACAGACCCGCTTCATACATAGATCGATTACAGTGCAGAAGAATCCACAATGGGTTACGAGGCATTGAGACTGATGAAGTTGTAAAAACTTCATATTGAATTAGGCTTCCTCCTGTCCTGAGCTAAAATGTAATATACAATATCTTTGAATAATAATAATAAAAATTATAGAACAAAAGACTCTTAATAGTTAAATTAATAAATATAGGAGTAGAAAATAGCGTGTATAAAAAAAGAAATAAAATATACTAATGTGATGCAATAAGTTTGACTTATGACGTGTGAAGTAACGAAGCTTAGATTTTATCAGAGTTATTTGACTTGAATTGCTTAAAAAAAAAAGGGAATGTATGCTCTACGTAGAAAAATCTGTGTATGTAACTTCTTGAAATTATGAAAAATATATTGAGGTATATGTCCCATAATTATTTGACAAAACTGGGTGAAAGTGTTAGGCTAGATTGTTTCACCAAGAAAAAAAAAAATATCGAGATGAAAATATATTAAATTAATTTGAAATAATTTTAGTTAATTTATCAATTAAAATTATGAATATGATACATGTCAACCCGGTTATTCTCCAAACTCACAGCTCAGGCTATAAGATTAAGATAATTCTATATAAAATAAATCAAAACTAATTATGAAGGACAATTATCAATCAATTCATTGTTGAAGAATGGAATTGAAAAAAAATTCAATATAAAAACACACAATCAAATAACTCAAGTCAATCCTAATTAACCCGCAAAACTCGTTATCCCATGAGACCGAGATAACCTAATAGAAGTAAACCAAAAAAAATCATGAAATTTAATTTTCAATTAATATAATATTGAAGAATAAGATTAAAATAAAAAAAACTCGAGTTAACCAGATTAACCTGTTAAACTTGCAAGAATGGTTATGAGGTCTAGATAACCACATAGAAAGAAAATCGTAATAAATTATAAAACTTAATTTCTATAAACTAAATATTAAAGTATATAAAAAAAATACATAATTAAAAAAAAAGAAAAAATATTTTTCATTTAAAAAATATATTTATTTATTTAATTTTAAGATTAGTATATTAAAATAATTAAAAAAATATCATTTTAATATTTTTTTAATACACATATATTTTAAAATAACAGGATAAAACAAAATGCAAAAAGTAGGGGTGAGCAAAAAATTTAAAAAACCGATTAAATCGAGAAAATCAGAAAAAAATAACCAAAAAACCATAGTTTTAAGACCCAGCCCTGTCCAAGGCCCGGGTTTCGAGTTTTGACCGGGTCAATTTTTTTTTAAATCAAAATGACGTCATTTTAGTAAAAAAATAAAAGTCAACTGTTGCAACTGGGTTTTTGACCGGGTTTTCCCGGGTCAATCCGCTGGGTCACACCAAGTTTTTCCTTCCTCTGTTTTTTCTTCAACTCGGCCCGGTTCTAGCCCCGGGTCGACCTGCCGGGTTGGGTTTTAAAACTATGAAAAAAACCGAACTGTGAAAAAAACTAATTAAACCGATTATAATTTAAAAAATTGACTGGTTCAGTTTTAGTTTTATAAATCTGAAAACAAAAAAACTAATTTGAAAAAAATCAAACTAAACAAAAAAAAAACTAAGTCAAATTAAAACAAACTGGAAAAACCAAATCAAAGTAATGTGAACCTGTTTTTATTTTAAAATAACCAAATTGAACTAAAATTTATCGGTTTAACTGATTCTAGTGTAAGTGTAGTTTCAATTTTGAAAACAATATTATTAATTTTTTTTTATATAAACCAAAATAAACTGAAAATAATTACCCGAGAAAAGAAAGCCCCAAAGAGAAGAAGATGATGGGTTTTTTTTTGTGGGGCCTTGGGAGTTCCCTACCTATAAAACCGAAGAAACATTTCCCTCCAGTTCACTCTTTCCCACCTCACCTCACCTCGCCCGCTCAATCAAATCAAACGTCCGATAGAACCCCATCCATTATCTATCCATCCAATTGATGCCCCCAAATCGCCCATCATCCGGATGGATAATCGACCCGGACCTGGACGAAATAGACCTTGACCCCTCCGATTTCACTTCCTCTCTCCCACTTAAAAAAGTCCCCAACGGCGATGTTTTCCAAGCCTCCCGTGCCGGTGACGTCGAACGCCTCAAATACTTGCTAGAATCAGGCGTCAATGTCAACGCGCGGGACCAGTGGGATTCCGTTGCTTTGTACTACGCTTGCCTCGCCGGGCACCTTGATGCCGCCCGCATGTTGCTGGAGAGTGGGGCTATTTGCTCCGAGCACACTTTCGACGGTGACAGGTGTCACTATGCCGCTTTGAATTTGAAGGTCAGGAAGTTATTGAAGGCTTTTGAGGCCAGGCCGCCGCCTTTGGCACCGTTGCAGGCCGCCTTGAGAGATACTTTTTTGAGCTGCGAGGCTAATAGGGTTTATTTGGAACAGAGCGAGGCTATTTATCATGTTTCAGGTTGGTGCCTTAATTTCGTTTTTTTCCCTTTTCATTTTGAAAATGACTGTATTTGCTCATTGTTTGGTGAACTTGTCAAGTAATATTCTGTATTCAAATAGTTAGAGCCGTGTTTGGTTTGCATCAGGATTGGAAATGGAAATGGAGAGGGACCTCTTGTTCTATTCCTTTCCTTGTGCAATGTTGTTTCGTTTGCTAATAGAGTGGATGAAGATTCCGCAAGAAATGAAATATTGTTCTTCACGTGGGAAATTTATATCACATGTTTTATTTGGAAGTAGAATTGGAATTCAAGTCCCATTTTAGAGTGATCCAAACATGGCCTAAGCTTATATCTTTCCATTTGATTTTGGATAAAACAATCGTTTGAGCATCGTTATGGTGTCACTGGGACTAGCCTTTTTTTTTTTTTTTTGCTTAATCAGACTTCGTTCCACTGCATGCGTCTTTAGTGGTGTTTCTCTGGCAGATGTTCGGTCAGAATGGAAAGCTTTATCCCGCTAGTTAATAGAACTGCATTATTTCTCGGGTGCATGCCTTGACCTCGTGTTTGTGGTTCATCAATAGCATTTTTAGTTAATTCTATCATTTTCTTTCATTCTATTATGTTCTCAACCAATCTTTGCATAAGCTGTGGCAACACTTAAGTTGTTTGGAGCTATCTATCTCACTTGAGATTTAATTAGATTTATCCTGTTTAGGGAGGGTTATGGCGGATTTGGACAAAGTACAGCCTTAACTTCCATGGAATCATAAGCATGAGTAAATGGGTTAGAGAATTGAAAGTCAAAAAACGTTTGGATATTTTGGTGAGACTGAGAAATCAATTCCACAAATGATATGATGCTACAAAATCTGAATCAATTGAAGAGACTCGTGCTGAGAAATGGAGAGGACATGGTGAGCTTATTTGTGAGAAATGGGGCTGGGTATTTTGATATTTCAGTTTGTGATGAATTTGTGTAGCGTGTAAAGGTTTATTTAAACATGGATGATGTGTTTTCTGTGTCCTGGACTAGCCTTTTTCGTCAACAATCATGAAACCTGCCTTCCTTGAGGTTAACTTTTTGGGAGTAGAAGATCTGATGAGCATGAGCTTCCTAAGACCCACATGAATTGTTCAGAATTGTCTTTCACCTTTTTGTGAAGGTTTTGTTTCTTATGCATATATGTTACAAACAATGGATATTTCAAAGTAACTCTATTCTACTTCCATAATCTTGAATTTGTGCATATTGCAGCTTTATGAGTTTTTGATTGTTGGTCAGATTATCGTGGTTGTGCATTTTTTCTCCTGAGAACAATATGGATTTGACACTCGACATGTGATATTGTTGAGTAGGTCTTTCATCCAGTGGGGTATCCAATGCCAATCACTTCCCTCCAGATGTCGTATTTTTTGTGCAAGGTAGGCCTATTGAAGCTCACAGAGTCATATTAAGTGCTCGGTCACCTTTTTTTAAGAGAAAGTTCAAAACTGATTGGAGAGGCCGCAGTGAAGTGAGATTAGCAAGGGAAAAGTTGTCATATCCTGCTCTTTACAGTCTCGTTCACTTCTTTTATTCTGACAGGCTGGAGATTGCTGTAGATGACATGCAAGATCTGGTAAGAATCTGCAAGGTATGCAAATGTGAATCTTTACAAAGGGTTCTTGAGAAGGAATTGATTCACCAAAAATATGCAGAGTACAAAGCACTGAGAGATCTAGACAACTCTCAGAAACGTTATATCTTACAGGGCCTATCACTTCCTGAGGAAGACAGGCTTCCTGCTGCCCTGCACAGGGTCCTTCAGAGCTCTTTGGCAAGGTCCACTATGCAACAAAACCTAGAGAATGATGTTGATAGGCTAGTATCGTCTTTTGATGTAGTGCACATGAATGATTGTGTAGATGATCTTGCTGATATTTGTGTAAGAGTTGATAATAAGATTTTTCGTTGCCATCAAGTGGTTTTGGCATCAAGGTCAGAATACTTTAGAGCAAGACTGTCCCATATGAAGGACTTTCATGAAGGGAAAGTGGGGTTACCTAGTGATGCTGTTCCTTGTTTTGAAGAACATGATTTAAGCATGGAGGCATTTGAGAAAATGGTGGAGTATATGTAAGTGCTTTCTTTTCTTGTAGAAGGCTAATCCTAATTAAAATTGTCTAGAGGGTAGTATTCATTTCCAGGCTTGGTCCGTTGGCCAGTGCCAATTATTCCTTGTAGTAGTGGTCCCTGGGCTCTGTAGATTTAGAAATAGTCTTAGGTGTAGTCTGAAATGTGTTGCTTAAAATCACAGCATTCTCCTTGCAATGTGTGTTGCATAATCAGCCGTTTTAATTCTTGGAATCATTATATGCATCAACGAAATTCACTTTGTTATTGGCAATGCTAAGCACAACTGTCATGGGACTTATTTTTACTTCTTTGGTTCAGGTATACTGATGGTTTAAAGGATATAAATCCAGGGCAGGTACGTTATGTGTCAAAATGGCATGTGCCTGACTTGATATTATCAAATACTGACTCTATTGTTTGAGCAGGCAGAGGAAATGTTTGATGCTGCTTCAAGATATCTATTATTTCCCCTTAAGCGCGCAGTTGCTGATGTACTGTTGCCACAACTAGAAATGGTCTCACCAGCAGAACTGTGCCATTGGCTGATACTGTCAGACATGTAAGATGCATATTTATTGACCTTCCTATTTCTTAAAATTTAATTGATTTCCTGGTTTGAATGTATTTGGGATGGGCTTGAAGTTCAATTTATTCAGGTGTTGAGAAAGAGTATATATTTGTGTTGTTTCAATCACGTGTCAGGGTGTGTTGAGTTGAGACACATTGAAAACAGGTTTAGGAATCTAAATATCAGCCACCTTTCTCAATGAACAGATTGTGTCATGCTATCATTCAGGAATTTAGTGGTTAAGCTCCTAATTTGAAGTCCTGCTTTTCTGATTTTTCTGAGGGAACCAGAATTCAGTTTAACTGATGGCCATAAAATTGACCTTTAGTTGAACCTAAATGTATCTTACTAGTTAGAGCCAATTGGTGTCCACTGAGTTGTTAATTGGTGAATTTACATGCGTAGGTATGGTGTCATCAAGATCAGGGAGTACTGTCTGGATACCATAGCCTGTAACTTTGAGACATTTGCTGATACTCGTGATTTCCGAGCAATGCTTTTAACGGTGCCTCCACCATCTGGAGATTCCTCGCTCCGCACAACTGCCCCAAGCGCTCCTGGAGCTGCCCTGAATACAGACCAGGGAAATCTCCTTGATGACTTGCGAGAGAAATGGCTTGAAGCTGAAGCGGCTGATCTTGACAAGAGAGATGAGAGTGCATTACTTTTTGACAAGCGCCTGGAGATGCTTATGCTTGTGGCAAAGAAAGAATCTGAAACTGTAGTGGATGATATTCAGGATTCCCCTGCATGAACTTTCCTCTTATGTGAATTTTGTTTTACATAATTTCCTTTGCACACCCTCGCACAAAGTTGGCAAAAGAGAAGGTAACGATATAAATCTTGTCATTGTATAATTCTTTTTATGGGTTCTGTCCTTATACTATTGTTTTATTAAGATTTGTGCCCTTCCATTAAATTGACAAATGAAAATTATTTTTTAATGAAACTTGAGGGGAAAAAAAAAAACTGACCACCCACTTTTTTCCCTCTCCCTCTGTTCCTACCAAACAAATATAAAGGTAGAATCTATATATATAAAATTACACGACGAAATACATTAAAAAAAAAAAACAAAAAATACATGGGCAAATCGTATCATTAGCCCCAGTTATTTCAGCATGATGAATGCAACAATGTGTTGAAAGAATATGCCTAGGAACATCAGTATCTAATTAAAGAATGCAATTTACCAAGACTTCCCGTCTGTTATGCACATAGAAACAGTTTATCTGCTAACGGCTGCTGTATTTTCCTTCGATTCTTATCTTTGGAAATGAATCAGTAATGAAAAAAGTGCTGCAGCATTTTCAGGTCATTTCATGTAAGGATCTTTTTCCTCCACATGTGTGGCATCTGAAACTGCATCGTCCACCGTCAAATTGGAAATCTCACCAACCAGAACTTCCTCTTTCTCGCCATTTACAGACGGGGGAGGGGATGCATCAGGAACATCACTGTCTTCAGCAGCAGAAGACTCTGAGTCACCCTGTTGCTGCAGGCTCCAGTACATTATGCTTGCAGTCAATGTAAGGATCATCTTCTGGTTTACCTGTCATAATCATAAACACGAAAGCAGAGTTGATCGTTACGATCTGCCAAACTAATATACTGTACTCTGGTTAAATCCAGTTCTGCTGAAATCAGTTGGGGTCAACTCGGTACCATCCGTTGACAGACTTCTTTGCATTTCTTTCAAAGAGTTCATTAAAGACCTCAAGTAAGGTCGTCAAAAGAGAGAGCTAAAGAATCTGGCAAATAACACTTGTAGTGCATGAAGAAGACTCGGGGGCCGAACCAGCCTTGATGATTCATGGTGGCCTTTTTTATTAAACTTTTTAACTAGACAAATGGGAAGAAGACACGGCACTTCATTTAATATTCAAAATATGTTCGTTCTATGTTCAGAACAGTGAGCCCACCTCTATAATATCCTCGGGTAACAAGAAGATGGAGCACCCAAGCTTTCGGGCAACACTGATTATATAGGTAGCATTCAACTTCTTATCCTCGTCTGCAGCGCCAGAAAAAAATAAAGTGAGACATGGTCTTCGTGTCGATTGTGTCAAACTAAACTAGGCACACAGGTTCCAGCGTAGTGCTGCTTAGGAAGCCAAAATGGTTTGAGCTCGGCATGTTCCCCATTTGTTCGGCGATTGCCATACAACTCCAACATCCGCAAGCAAATAAGAAATATGTTGAGATTAGAGAGATAAAGGATTATGATGTACCAGTTTCTCCTTTCGTAACCACACTCCAGTTGACCACTCTAGGCTCCACTGCGCTAAGAAGCTCAAGGAAGAAAATTCCATTTGAAAGGTTCTTATCCTAGAAGCAAGACATCAAAACAGAGAAAGGTAAATCCGAAGGTAGAACTTGGAATAAAATTGTCTAACAAGGTCAAATTCATTCATTACCTTGAAGCTCTCCATTTGAGACGTTCTACCTGCTTTCTTCACTTTGTTGTTTGCCCATTTTAGAATGTCAGCATCTGTAATCTCTTTACCCTGGGAGTGGGAGGAGTGAGATCTTAAGTTTTTCAGGAGTTGAAGCATCGTAAACCTCATCAGTTGCCATAAATAGGCTGTGGGGAAAAGAGAGGGAAGAGTCAGTTCTTCGCAATATAAACTGAAAAGCAGTCACAAACAACTAAATTGGGACAGAAACGTTGTCAAATTAAAAGGGAAGGGAAAAGAAAATTGTTAAAGAGGTTGTTGCCGAAGCTACTTTAGAGCAAACAAGTTGATTACACATAAGCTGATTAGAGAAGAACGTCAACCACCACCACCGATGCCTAATCAGCTATAACCAATCAAAGAAGGAAGAAGTCAGTGGGTTGAGTTGAATAAGATAACCTAATATGAGCTTCTTATTTCCTTGGACAATGTCATTTCCAGCTACATTCACAAGGGAGAAGCACAAGTCCTTCCCTATCTGTATTACTTGGTTGCAATTCTCAACTTTTCTAAATGGCATCTTTATAGGAGGCTTGGATGCCAGCTTCCAATTAACTGATCCAGGAGAAACTTTGTCAAGAACTTCTAGAAGAACCCATCTGCAGTGCAAATCATAAACATTAATGAAGGTTCAATGAAGCTTCGTTTTGAGGAGGAAACGAAAATCTCACCCGTTCCTGATATCCTCAAAAACATTATTGACATATGTAGCAGTTCCAAGACTGTTGATCCACAGTCGGAAGCACCTCTCTTCTCGAGAAGTTTGGGCATCATCTGTCATCATCTCAGCGAAGGACATCTTACTGGTATCAGCAGACAGCCCATTTCTGCAAGAGAAATTCAGGTACTGGTGACACAAATTTCAAGAATAATGCGTACAGAAAAATTCAGCATTTGCACAAAAAAGACTTTCTAATTCAGTACAATCAAGTTGCATGGAGGGCACTAAATAGGAAGCTTTTAGCAATATGGAAAAATCAATGTGAATGAACAAAAAGCTGGCTGGCAGATTGAAAATTCCATTAGCCACAATATATTGATGGTAATTGGTGAGAAGCAGACGATGGTCAGACTGTAGTGAAAGAAATTGATAAAATAGTTGACTGGATAAATCTTATTTCGCAGCCTAGACAAGACCATGGTTCTCCACAAGAGGTTGATAGAAGAAGCAGGGAGATCAATAGCCTAATTTAAATATTTTAATGACAAACTAAACTTCCAGAAGCAAATACGGCAACGGGAAAAAGAGCATCAAAAGGTAGAGGAAATGCAAGCAAAAATGTCACTTAAAAATGTTAATCTTTTCTCAGTACCTGTGATGGAATATTTGAGCCACAAATGCAAGATTAAGATTTGGTGATCCCTCAACAATGTCTTTAGAAGTGAGATATCCTTTACAATCCAGCTTCTCTGCCTGCACAAGAACCATGTTTGCCCTCTCTGTCGGATCCTTGGTATCCAGGGAAGCAGGGCTACTGTGTTCTGGGGCAAGAGCATTGAGAAGGTAAGCATAGGCCTCTCCATCCTGCAAATTCAAGGGTTAAAATTATGAAGAGAATAAGAGATAAAACAAGAATACCAGGAAGTTTTAGTTTACAAAATCCCAAATGAAGTTTATTTAATGGAAGAAAATCTACAGCAAAAACTGATTTTGTTAATGCAAATATCTGCTTCAAATGCCCAATTGATTAAAAAGTGCATGGGAAATCCACTCAGCCAAAGTTTTTATCCCAAATTAAAATGCCACCAATTGCATAAGATATGAACATGAAGTATCTTGGCATGGATAAATAATAAATTGCTGAATTTGCTTACCTTCACATCAGAAGAGAAGTTTGTAACCTGTTTACTGTAGCCAGCTTTCTTCAGATGAAAATTCATCCATTTCAGTAGAACCTTTTCAGGTCCCAAACCCAAGAGCTCCTCCACATCCTGCAAATTTCTGTAAGTAATAAGCAAAACATATGGGATAGCACAAACAGATTTACCCAACATCCCTCATACAATCGAAGCATGGAAAGAAGGTAAATGAAAACGACAACTTCTGACCTTGCTGTCATCCACCAATTCCACAAGTTGAGGAGTTTTCTTAAGATTAAGATCGGCTAATAGCTGAATCTGAAAGTTGCCACCATATTGGAAGATGACATGTTAAAAGCATAGACACCTAATCTTCGAGTCTTTTAATTTAAACGAGACTATCACCATCATCATTGTTTCTATATATATCCTGCTTCACAAAATGAATTTTACACATGTAGTGGAAGAAATTTTAAGTTGAATACCTTAATAATTTGAGAAATCAATCCAAGTACCAGATGGGGCTGCAAAAGAGAAACTGGAAATATTGAGCATAACTGAAACCACAAAGAAAAATATAACAAGATTGCAAGGGAGAGCTAAGCAGCCCAACTTACTCTTGCTTCAACAATGTCCTGTGTGCCGATATTAACAACTGTACAGCCAATAGCCTTTGCAGAATTAAGGCAAAGGGTGTGGTTCTCATTCCTTTCCCATGGATTAAGGGTCTCTTTTGTGTTAATAGCTCGCTCATCTATGGTCCCAGGAACAGCCACATTTATAAGCTTACTGCATTAAGCATTAAAAAGCATCAACATATATTCAAAACATCCTCCAACAATAAAATTGCTGTCAAGCGGATGCGACTCATCTACCAAAGAAGAACTCCATCTTTTACAAGATCAAACAAGTCATTTGTTGCTGCATCTAATGGAAGATATTTCTTCAAGAAGCGATCTTCCGCCAAGTAGCTGTTAATGTGGGACACATAGGAAGCCTTCTCTGACTCGTTGATGTTATGGTGAACTGTAGTTGTGGCTGCCTTGAGAAAGGAAACAGAGCTTTTCAGTTTCTTCCCACCTGATTTTTTAGTTGCTCGGCTTTGCAAATTTATGTATGCCTGCCATTTGAAGTTTAGCAAGGTCAACGCTTAAAATTTAAACACCAAGATAACAAGAAAAGCATTTTAACCAGTGCTCAAACAAGAAAATAATCAAAGAATTAAAAGCTAAGCTAAACAAGCTTTAATTAACCTTAAGGAAGGATTCGAAGTCGAGTTCTTCTTCCATGTTGAAACCAGCCTCCCCCAACATAGCCTTAATACCATCCTCATTAAACATCTCAGTGAAGGCCCTCAATTTAGCAAAAATAGGTGGCAAATCCCCCACCGTGACACTACCGGACTGAGTCCTCGTCGACACAAACTAAAACCAATCCACAAAACAAAAGACAAAAAAAAAAAAGACATTAGAATATTAACAATAACGAGAATGTAATGAAAAGAAGAGAGAGTGAGTTAGTTACCTTAGATTTGAGGGAGCGTAACTCGACTTGAGTGAACTGGCTTTGAAGCCATGGATCAGAAACAAGTACACCCACAAAACCTGACATCTTTGCCTCTTGTGCTGCACAAATTCATTAATCAGCTAATCAAGCTAAAACTGATTCCCCCCCCCCCTGAATGCATGCATTCATTGATTAATTATGTAACAACAAAACTGATTCATTTAAACAATAAAAACATTAAAATTTGTCAAGGGATTTATAAGAAAGAGGAAGAAAAAGAAGAGAAACAATAATGATGATATGCATGAATAGGATATCTGATCAAACGTCATTGAATCGCGAATGTATGTAAAATCTAATGCAGCATATGAGGGTCAAATCTGGTAAAGAAATGGTATTTTATATAATCCAAAAGAAGAAGAAATTAAAACAAAAGCAAGAGCTAATGACCTGAAAAACTCAGAGATTGATCATAACGTCCTTCTTTTGGGGCAATTTGTACTTGAAAGATAATGGAGAAAGAGAGAGTCAAGTGATGTTTTGGAAAAGAAAAAGTATATATGATTTGACGATGGAATGAGAAGGAGAGAAAAGCGTGTTGCCTGTAAAGACCCGCGAAGACGCAGGGCCTAATAGTAGTATGAAATTATTTTTTATAGAGCGAGAGAGAGAGGACCCAAAAATGCTGGGCTACAAGAAACACATAGAACCAGCCAGCTTTTCTAGTTTAGTTTACACTTCTAAAACTTCCCTCTCCTTTTCTTTTTCAAGTTAGTGTCTGTAAACTCAATCCTATTTTTTTAA